>Ga0206976_1120_pt1 | contig 25093 bp, 18 predicted proteins | sample Alteio_BWOrgHeat_82_FD_152926 | JGI IMG/M metagenome (GOLD analysis project Ga0206976, IMG submission 152926) | Enriched cells from forest soil in Barre Woods Harvard Forest LTER site, Petersham, Massachusetts, United States -... | ecosystem: Environmental > Terrestrial > Soil > Temperate forest >... | reverse complement strand
CGGGCATCAGTGAGGTATCCAGCCGTACCTGAGAAGTCTTGAACTGGTGTTCCACCAGGGTTAGGGTCTCTCGAATGATTGCGTTCAGGTCTGTTTCGCGGAACTCAGTCGTGCCGGTGCGCGAGAAATTCAGCAAGCCGTTGACAATTTCCGACGCCCTAAAGGTCTGCTGAGTGATCTTCTCAAGCATAGGAGACAATCGTCCGTCGCCTCGTAGCTGTTTGGTGAGCATCTGAGTGTAGGACGAGATAACTGCGAGAGGTGTGTTGACTTCATGAGCGACGCCCGCAGCAAGCAGGCCGATCGAGGATAGCTTCTCCGCCTGGGAAAGCTGCGCTTCAAGCTCCGTGCGCTCCGTGATGTCGTCCACCAGAACGATTCGCCCGACCGATTTGAAGTCGCGGGAAACGAGCGGAGCGATTGCAATATTCGCAACCCGGACCTCACCGGCGCGCGTCTGAAGGCGGAACTTGTAAAGATTGTGAACCCCGGGTTCGCCCTTGACGCGCTGATACTCTTCCATCAACGGCGTAGGAAATACGGTGGACAAGGGTTGCTTCAGCGCCTCGGCGCGGGGTAGTGCATACATCACTTCCATCTGCGAATTCCAGCTGTCGATTCGGTCCTCTAGATCGACGGCGAGGATTCCGACATTGATCGATTCAACGATATTTTCGTTGAACTCCTTCAGCCGCTCGTATTCCGAGATTTTCTCTTCCAGACTCGCGTAGAGGCGTGCATTCTGCAACGCAATTCCGATGTAGCTGGCCAGCGATTCCAGAAGCTCAACATCTTCGCTTGAAAGAAAATCGCCATCCGCCGTTCTTCCCAGACCGATCACGGCAATGGCCCGATCCTGCGCCCGGCACGGCAGGTAGTAATTCAGATCAAGCAAAGCAGCGGTACGCCGGTCCGATTCTGACAAATGCAGTGCCTGCTGAGGGTTCTCAAGAAAGATGTGCGAGCCGGCCCCGGGATGATTGAAATCAAGAAAGCCCAGATCTAAGTTGGATATTGCTTCATAGGCATTCCTTGGAAGACCGTGGCCAGCGGAAAGCTTGAACTTTCCCGATTGATCTGAGAGAAAGACCGCGACGCGTGTCAAAAGCAGCGTGCGTGGGAGCCGATCGACAATCGAGCTCAGCAGCATACTCAGATCCGTCTGCGAACTCAGGCCGCGTCCAAACTCGATTAGCGTTTGCCGGTAATCATACCGTTTGCGGTCGAAGATCCGATCAACCCGATCCTGGATCATGCGCTTAATGGGGTCGAATAGTTGGGCCGTAACGATGATAGCCGCAATTAATCCCCATGCTCCGGCGCTTGGCAATCGTTTGCGAACGAGTTCTGCTGCAATGGCCACAACTGCAAAGTAGAGGCCCACGAGCGTTGCCGTCGCCAAGGTATAAGTGACACCGCGCTTGAATATAAGATCGGTGTCCATCAGCCGGTAACGAACAATTGCCCAGCTGAAGGTGAGAGGAAGAAAAACCATCGCGATGCCCGCCAGCTTGGTTATCACATCGGGCATGGCAACGTTTACCAAGTAGGGAATCGCAAACAGTAGTGTGTAAGGTGCGACGGCAACGATCGTTCCCCGTGTAAGCCACTTCAATTGCTGCCGGCGCAATGGCGCTGTGGTGCTCTTGTAATTAGCGAACAGCACGGTCGCGGCCAAAACGTAATAAATCGCTACATAGCCAGTTGAAACCTGCTCTAGGCGGTGCAGTAGGATTTCCGTTGCGGACCAGCGCTCTATCGCCATTACACGCAGAGCCACGACAATAAACGAGGGAAGATAGAGAAGGGCGAGGAGCCATGGACGTCGCCGTCTGTTCTCCTCGGCAAAAGAAAGTGCGAAGTGCAGGAAGAGCGCCGGCTGGAGCGCTTCTGCCACGATGTTGCCCCAATAAATAATCTGATCGAGACTATTCAGTTTGCCTGTGTACTTGAATGAGTAGAGAACAAAGGAAACCAGGCAAAAAATGAAGAAATGCGTCGAGTGAGGGGCCGTCCAGCGCCGGAAAAGGACGTAGAGACCGATGCCGAGATAAACCAGAGCAATCAGGCGAAAGCCTTGATTAAAGCTCCGGTCGGCTGGATCTAGAATAACCGGGACTTCCAGCCGGATACCTCCGCGCACAATTGTGTAGGTAACCGTGTTATAGACTTTGGTGCGAATTAGTTCGCGCGTCAATGACGCCCATCGCGGCGTAATTCTGCCGTTCGCCGCGATGACTAGATCGCCCTTCTTCACGCCTGCCCGCTCGCCGGGACCGTCTCTGGCCACGCGCTGCGCCTCAAGACCACCGCGTGCCTCGAGCCACCATACCCCATCGGTGGGGGACTGATATTTACTGTCTTGGATGAAATTGAAAGAGGCGAAGACCGCTGCGGCCGCGGTGAACAGTGCGAGCAGAATGACGACGATACGAGTTTGGTAAGACTTCTCCATCATCGGGGGAAGGCGAGTCCGCTTATAGAATGTCTATGAGCAAATCGCCTGCCAAGTTCCACAGGTTGCGATTCCCTTGCCGCCAAACAAAGTATATCGTTTATTACCAATGACATAAGGCCTGAACGCAACCGCAGTTATCCGCAACAGATCTCGAGAATTGGAAGTTGCTATCCAAATTCCGCATCTGCATATGGAAAACCATATCTTCCGCGCGGCGCCATCCAGCGGAAACTCGCGATCCAGATCGGTCAATTTACGCCTGAAACACACGTAGTCTCGATTGAATGTTGTAGAGGATCATCCCATCGGTCCTTTAATTTCCGGGAGACGTTGCAGCGGCTTGCGGAAAGGACTAGGCAAGCGACATCTAGTTTGCAAGCCCCAAACGAAAGCCGTAAAAAGATCTCTTGCCCGCCAGGGGGGAGTTTGCTTGGTAAGGGTGGAGTGGCGCTTGAGATGGGATGTCTGCAACCGTAGGAGCGCACAGGCGAACTGTAGCGGCTAGTGAGGTTCGTGTCCGCGCTCGGGTCTAGTGGCCCAAAGAATGCCTACGACAAAGATTGTCACAAAGCTGGCGATCGCTAGCAGAGCCAAAGTTGAGTCTCCTCTTTCTAATAGTTTCTAGCATATCGCACTTGCAACCTACAGTGCGGAGCCGCCCGTTTGGACCTTGTCCTCTATGGGAAAATGGCTTTAGCCATGACTATTCGTACATTGAGCAGCCGCGAGATTTACCGCAATCCCTGGCTTCGTCTCCGGGAGGATCAAATCGAGCGAAACAACGGAACAAAGGGGATTTATGGCGTAATCGACAAAGATGATTGCGCTGTAATTCTTCCCCTTGAGGGTAACAAAATTTATCTCGTTGAGCAGTTCCGGTACACGATTCAGCAACGCGCTTTTGAATTGCCCCAGGGGGGATGGGAGGCTCCGGATGTCGATCCAGAAGAACTGGCGCGCGGCGAATTGCGCGAGGAAACTGGCCTCGTCGCGTCCTCAATGACGTATCTAGGCACCATGTGGATCGCCTATGGCTTTACCAAACAGAAACAACATGTCTTTCTCGCCTCCGGGCTCACGCAGGCAGGGACAGATCCCGATCCCGAAGAGCATGATCTGACCTTGCACACATTCTCGGTAGATCAATTTGAGCGAATGCTTCTCGACGGCACTATTCAAGACGTCTGCACGCTCGCGGCATGGGGTCTCTACAAAGTATGGAAAGAAAAGCAGGGCAAGGTCTGAAGCTTTGCTTACAACGCTGGTGCCAGCAATCGAAGCAGTAAGAACATCAGCACGCCCGCGAAGAATACGAGAGCCATTCGGATGCCTGGCTCGCGGTTCACTTCTGGAACCAGATCTGTCGCCGCAACGTAAATCGCGACTCCGGCGGAAAGCGGGAGTCCGGCAAGCACCCATCCAGGCAACAGGTTGATCACGAGGACTCCGAGAATCGTTGCAGCCGCCAGGATAAAGGCGGAGACTAGGGCGGTTTGTCGGTTGCGTCCCGATGCCAACATTACCGAAGCCACTGTGAACCCTTCTGGGACCTTGTGCAGAAAGATAGCGAGAAAGATCAGCCACCCCAACCAGGTCGATAGCACGAAGCCAGAACCAATCGCAACGCCATCAAAGAGCGCGTGCGCAGCCAGGCCGGTGAGCACTGAATATCCCGTCCGGGACGAGACGAATTCATCGTGGTGAGTTTCTTCGCCGAAATGAAAGTGCGGAGTAATTGTGTGTTCCAGCAGATGAATGGCACAATAGCCCGCTAGCACAAGTACGGGCGACCATCGTGTAGAGAAACGCAGGCTTTCCGGAATCATCTCCAGAAATGCGACCGCCAACATAAACCCCGCGCCCAGTGCCACAAAATAGCGAAGGTAGCGCTTCTCCCAATTCCGTCGAATCAAAACCAGACCGCCGACAACGTCCGCTATAGCGGCCACGAATCCGAGAATGAAGGAAAGTAGCATGGTGGAGGACAAAGAGCGATTATCCACTGTGCCGGATGTGCATTACATCGCCGTCCTGCACTAGGTAGTCTTTGCCCTCGAGGCGGAGAGTTCCCTGGGCCTTGGCGGCAGCCTCCGAGCCAGCGGCGAGTAGCGAGTCCCAGTGGATCGTTTCTGCACGAATGAAATGCTTCTCAAGGTCGGAATGGATGGCGCCCGCCGCCTCTTGCGCCCGCGAATTGACCGGAATGGTCCACGCCCGGCACTCGTCTTCACCGACGGTAAAGAAGCTGATCAGACCGAGCAATTCGTAACTCTTCCGAATTAGACGGCTCAGGCCACTCTCGGTCAGGCCATAGGACGAGAGAAACTCTGAAGCCTCTGCATCCTCCATTTCTGCCAACTCGGCTTCTACCTTGCCGCAGAACGCTGTAACACCGGCATTGAGCCGGGATGATACCTCTTCCAACCGGTATTTTGTCGCCGCCGCTTCGAGATCTGCACCTAATGTCGTGCTCTCTGGTAAGTTAACCGTGTAAAGAATTGGTTTCTGAGACAAGAACTGGAACCCGCGAATCATCTTTTTTTCATCTGCTGACATATCCAGTTCACGCAGCGGCTTTTCTGCTTCGAGGGCTTCTTTCGAGCGCCTGAGCAGCGCATCTTCCTTCTCGAGATCCGCAGACCGCATCTTCTTCAGATCTTTCTCAAGACGCTCGAGCCGCTTTTCAATCTGCGTCAAGTCGGAAACCATCAAATCAAACTCGACATTCTTGATATCCCGAACCGGATCGATCGGTCCCACATGGGGAATCGCATCATCTTCGAAGGCGCGCAAAACGTGAATGAGCGCGTCGACGTTGCGCAATGCCGCGAGAAACGCGGTCTCTTTCAAAGCCTCCTGCCCGATTGCGGCCACATCCGCATACTCGACGGTGGCATATACGGTCTTTTTCGGCTGGTAGAGCGCAGCCAGCTTGTTGAGCCGATCGTCAGGAACCCGCGCCACGCCCAAATGTGCTTCGCGAGGATTGGAGTAGCCGCGGTCTTCCAATTTTGCCTTGGTAAGGATCTTGAACAAGGACGTCTTGCCCACCTGCGGCAGGCCGATAATTCCAGTCTTCATTAGTTGTCCTGAATGGAGTGCTTAGGGCGCATGCAGTCCGAAAAAGACATCAACGCCAATCGTTGATCATAACAGCGATGCGCGCATTATTTGAGCGGCTCATCCGTTTTCCGGTGGCATGCGTTCACCGTAATTCGCAGCTAGGAGAATCACGAGCAGGATGCCGCCCAGAAGCACGCTTTCCTCAACCCGCTCGGACGCTACATGCAATTTGTTGAAAGCCAGACGGTTTGGATTGTCGCGACCGACCGCATCAATCGAACCACCTGTGGCAATGCGATAACGGTCCATCTTCGGAATGATCCAAAACTGAGAGAAGGCAGTGAGACCAAGCATGACTAGCGTCACAACGACCGGTCCCACGACTCGGCGCTTCAATGCGCCCAGCGTCTGCACGACGAGCAGCAGAACCACAATCAGCGACCCTGCAACGAGCCCTTCGTAATGCAGGGCCAGCAGGGATTTGCGAACAACGGTTCCAGCCACATGGGTATCGGCCACCGAACCAAACGCCGCCGCGGCGACGACTGGAAAAAACATCAGGCCTCCCAGCCAGAGCACGACCAGCAACCAGAGAACCGCGCGCAAGAACGTTTTCATCTACTTGTGCTGGATTCCGTACACACTTGACCGTCCAATCAGTCGTTCAATTCGCTTTGGAATGGGTGGATGCGTGGAGAATAGTCCCGCCAGGTCGCGGGCGCTGATCATAGGAGCTACGATGAATAGATGGGCATTCGTGGACGAAGCCTCCAGCGGCAGCCTCTTCGAATATGCATCCAGCTTCTCGAGCGCGCTCGCCAACGCGTAAGGATTCCCCGTAATGTGCGCTCCTGTCGCGTCCGCTTCGTATTCGCGCGAGCGCGACACCGCAAGTTGAATAAGAGCAGCAGCAATCGGAGCAAGGATCAGCATGAACAACGCCCCAAATCCTCCACCTCCGCGTTCGCGGTCTCGGCCCTGTCCGCCGTAGCCGCCAAATAGCGCAGCCCAGTAGCCCATGCGCGCCAATATTGTTATCGCGCCAGCCAGGGTCGCCGCAATCGAGCTGGTGAGGATGTCGCGATTTTTTACGTGTCCGAGTTCATGCGCAAGCACACCCTCGAGTTCATCGTCGTTAAGCAGGTTCAGGATGCCGTGGGTTACCGCAACCGATGCATGTTGGGGATTGCGACCGGTCGCAAATGCGTTTGGGGAATCCGTAGGAATGACATAAATCTTCGGCATCGGGATTCCGATGCGCTGCGTCATTCTCTCCACAACCTGATACACCCGCGGCAACTGTTCACGTGTCACCGGTTGCGCGCTGTACATTTTGAGTGCGATCTTGTCGGAATAGAAATAGCTACAAAAATTCATTACCGCCGCGAACAGAAACGCCAGGATCATACCGTTCCGTCCGCCAAAATAATCGCCTGCTACTACCAGCAGCAGAGTCAGGCTGGTTAGCAGAACAGCTGTCTTTAGTGTGTTCATTCCTAGCCTCCCGTTCCTTGATGAGGCTCTATCCCCATTCTTTCACGAGAAGTGGCGTTGAAGACCGCAAGCCCAAACGCAGGGACCGAACAGTCAGTCCCGAAAAAATGCAATCTCAACCGCAGAATCCCGTCTCCCGTCCCTAAACCATACGATTTTTGGTATTCACACTCCTGATTGCTGGATTAAACGAGCCAGACAATCCAATACCTTACAAAATGCCTCGCCATTGGTCACATTCGTTCGCCATTGGTCACACCAATTTGCCATTGGTCACGGCAATTCGCCCCAGCCCCGAGAAGGCTATGAAATTGCACCTTTGTCGGCTATGAGAAACCTTGACACGCACCGCGCTGCGATTGCCCCCGCAAAAATAACATTTGCTTTGATCCTGGCGCTCCTGATGGGCACCGCGTTCCCGGGAAACTTGAAAGCGCAGTCGCTCATCTCTGGAGACATCGTCGGCAGTGTTACAGATCAATCCGGGGCGGCCGTGGTCAACGCAAGCGTCACCGTCACCAGCAAGGCCACTGGTGCCCTTCAGACGGCGGCAACAAATTCGAATGGCTCTTTTCGCGTGCCGCTCCTGAAGCCGGGCGATTACACCCTCGTTGTATCGGCCCCTGGTTTTGAGCAGGCATCCCTCACCGTCGCCGTGAGTGCGAGTACCTCTACAACTGCGGACGTCAGCCTCACGGTCGGCTCGGCGGCGCAAACGGTTGAGGTTACGGGAACCGCGCCGATCCTGCACACCCAAGCCGCGGACCTCAGCACCACATTCACTCAGCAGCAAGTGCAGAGCCTGCCGAATCCGGGTAACGACCTCACGTTTGTAGCGCAGACCGCGCCGGGCTCTGTAATGAATACCCAAGGCGGGTACGGCAATTTCTCGTCTTTCGGTCTGCCCGCCACTTCGAACACTTTTACGATCAACGGCGGCTATTTGAATGACCCCTTCCTGAACGTCAATAACTCGGGCGCTAGCAACCTGCTGCTCGGCAACAATGACGTCTCAGATGTGACCGTTGTCTCCAACGCCTACAACGCTTCGTTTGGCGGGTTGGGCGGCGCGCAGATCAACGAGATTTCTCGCGCCGGATCGAACAAGTTCCACGGCAACGCCGCGTACTGGTGGAACGGACGAACCATGAACGCCAATGACTTCTTCCTTAATCAGACCGGCACGCCGAGGAATTTCGACAATGTCAACCAGTGGGCAGCCGCTATCGGTGGACCAATTCGTAAGGATAAGACCTTCTTCTTCTACAACTACGAGGGCTTGCGCCTCGTCCTTCCAACCAGCGCCAGTGTGTATGCGCCCGACGCCAGCTACGAGTCTCAGACGCTTGCGAATCTGGTCGCGAATGGACACTCAGACGAGGTTGCCGGCTATCAGAATATCTTCAACCTGTACAACAATGCTCCCGGCCGCGCGAACGCGGTGGTGTCTACCTGTGACACTTGCAACAACCCGGACGGCACCCCGGCTAACGGATACGGCACGGTGTTGTTCCGCGGCCACGCGGGCAATTTCACCCACGAGTGGTTGATGACGGGGCGTGTCGACCATTCGATCAGCGATAACGACAAACTTTTTATCCATTTCGAGATTGATAAAGGATTGCAGGCCACTTATACCAGCCTTCTCAATCCCATCTTCGATGCCGATAGCCCCCAGCCCCAATATTCGGGGCAGTTGAGCGAGACCCACATCTTCAGTCCCGCCCTTACCAACCAGTTCCTCTTTTCTGCAATTTACTATCGCGCCATCTTCACAAACACAAATCTGGCCGCAGCCAACAAACTGGTACCTTTCTCGCTGATCTTCGCGGATCAGGACCTTACCAACAATGGTGGTGGTGCATTTCCTGGTGGCGAGGATTTTCTCTGGCCGCAGGGGCGAAACGTTACAGGCTACCAGTTCACGGACGATGTGAATTGGAACCGTGGCAACCACAACATCCAGTTCGGTTGGACCATGCGCCGTAACGACGTCACCGACTACGGCCCATCGGTATTGACCACCCCCGAAGCCGTAGCTCTCAACGGTTCATTCCAAACTGGTCAGGTCGATGAATGGGTTCAGCAGTTCCCGCAAAGGCTCACGCAACCAGTAGCCCTCTACACGATGGGCTGGTACATCCAGGATCAATGGAAGTTGAAGCCAAACTTCACGCTTACCTATGGCATGCGTTTTGAGCATAACTCCAACCCCATTTGCATTACCAACTGCTTCGCCCGGTTGTCCGGCGACTTTTCGACGGTCAGTCCCTCTCCCGACACGCCGTATCAGGATCTGATCAAATACGGCCAGCACCAGGCATTCCAAAGTTTGCAAATGATCGGGCTTGAGCCTCGCGTAGGCTTTGCTTATCAGCCATTTGGAGATAATGGGAAGACGACGGTTCGCGGTGGTTTCGGAATGTTCTCCGATGCCTTCCCCGGACAGATCGCCGACAACCTCCTCAACAACGCGCCCACTAATGTTCCGTTTACAATCCTCAGCCAGAACTTTGGGAACAGTAATGCGCCCGCAGCGGGTTATCAGTTGATTCCCACCTCTGCAGGAAGCGCTGGCACAGTCGCTGCCAATTCTAATGCTGCGTTTTCCTCGGGCTTCCTCCATGGCGCAACGCTCAACAGCCTCAAGACCGTCCCGGGATTCAGCCCTCCCAGCGTCGTGACCCCAATTCACCACATCAGTTACCCCGCCTATCAGGAATGGAGCCTGACCGTCGAGCAACAATTGACAAAGACAGCGGCCTTGTCGCTGGGCTACGTGGGCAACCACACCTATCGCCAACCAATTCAGGCTGTCAATTCAAACGCGTTTGGGTTTGGGGGTCTGCCATCTTCACAGCCGAATCCGAATTTTGGCTCTGTGAACCAGATCTATAGCGAAGGCAACTCCAACTACAATGGTTTCGTCGCCACGGTGGTAAACCGCGCACGCTGGGCCACGATCCAATTCAATTATGTGTACAGTCACGCCCTGGATAATGTTTCCAATGGCGGATTCAACCCCTTCAATGGCAACAGTTATCCTGGCACGGCAACCTTGGAGTATCCGACAAATCCCACCAACTTCAGCCAGAACTACGGCAACTCTGATTACGATACGCGTAGCTACGTCAGCGCCAGTTATGTAATTCCGCTCCCCTACTGGGGAGGCCCCAAGGTTGTCACCGACGGTTGGGAATTCGCCGGCACGGTCTTCCACAATACCGGCTATCCGTTCTCGGTCGTGTCAAACACGACCCAATCGGCCATCCCGTTTTATAGTGCGTTGACCTATGCCCAACAGGTCGCGCCGCTCAAGAGCAACCACTGCGGCGGAGCGGGCCATAGCGTGAATGGGCCCCCGGGTACCAATAATCCGGCCGGCGCCATTCCCTGCTCTTTCGTCTCTTCCTTCGCTGATCCCACGGCTCTCGGCCAGGGTCGCCGCAACTCTATGTATGGCCCAAACTACACCGATACGGATCTCACCATCACGAAGAGCTTTGCGATTCCTCACTGGGAATCAGCTCACTTGAAAGTGGGGGCGCAGTTCTTCAACATTTTCAACCATCCGAACTTCTTTCAGCCAAACCCCAACGTCGACTCCGGCGCGTTCGGAACCATCTCGAGCACCGTCAACACGCCGACCTCTATCTTGGGCTCCTTCCTCGGAGGCGATGCTTCGCCTCGCCTGATCCAATTCACTGGAAAGTTCAGCTTCTAGCGGACGGACCGGTACTACTAAGCCGATAAGCCGAGCGGCCCAAATTTGGGCCGCTTGCTATTTTTTTGACGCGGGCAATCGTCCGATTTCGACCGGATTAGATGGTTTTTTGTATTCAAGCTCCCAAATACTGGATCAGAGTTGTGGCATGATCGCTCTCATCGCCGTCACGCACGATTTGTGGCAAATATAACGCCATTGGTCACAATAATTTACCGCTTGTCACGAAGAATTGGGCTTTTGCCCCTAAACTAAGGTGATCAAATTGCATCGCCAGCGGCATGAGAAACTTTTGCCCGCATCGCTCTGCGATTGCCCCAGTAAAAATAGCATTTGCTTTGATCCTGGCATTCCTGATGAGCACCACCTTCCCGGGAAACCTCAAAGCGCAGTCGATCATCTCTGGAGACATCGCCGGAATCGTCACCGATCAATCCGGCGCGGCCGTGACCGGCGCCACCGTGACCCTCACCAGCAAAGCTAGCGGTGCAGCTCAAACGATTACAACGAATTCGAGCGGAGCCTATCGCATACCGCTTGTGAAGCCGGGCGACTATACCATCTTGGTCGCAGCCCCCGGTTTTGAGCAGGCTTCACTTCCCATTGCGGTTGCTGCGGGCGTTGTAAACTCTGCAGACATCAAACTCACTGTCGGTTCGGCATCGCAGACGGTTGAGGTTACAGCCACTGCGCCGATATTGCACACGGAAGCTGCCGATCTCAGCACCAGCTTCAGCATGCAGCAGGTGCAAAGCCTCCCCAACCCTGGCAACGACCTGACCTTTGTAGCGCAGACGGCTCCCGGTTCCGTCATGAACACCGGAAGCGGTTACGGTAACTTCTCGTCCTTCGGCCTGCCCGCCACATCGAACACCTTCACGATCAACGGCGGTTATTTGAACGACCCGTACCTGAACGTCAATAACTCCGGCGCAACCAACCTGCTGCTCGGCAATAATGACGTTTCGGACGTAACCGTTATCTCCAACGCCTACAACGCATCCTTCGGCGGTCTCGGCGGAGCGCAGATCAACGAGATTTCCCGCTCAGGATCGAACAAGTTTCATGGGAATGCTGCCTACTGGTGGAACGGCAGCTCTATGAATGCCAATAACTTCTTCAACAACCAGAGCGGCACGAAGAAGCCTTTCGACAATGTTAACCAGTGGGCAACCGCCATCGGTGGACCAATCTGGCGCGACAAGAGCTTCTTCTTCTTTAACTACGAAGGGTTGCGCGTTGTTCTCCCCACGCGGTCTACGGTCTATGCGCCTGACGCCAGCTATGAGGCCCAGACCCTGGCAAATCTGACCGCTGGTGGGCACGCGGACGAGATTGCCGGATATACCAATATTTTCAATCTGTACAACAACGCTCCCGGCCGCTCCAGCGCGGTGGTTTCCACTCCCGACACCCCCGACAACCCATATGGCACGGTACGGTTCAACGGCACAGCCGGTAATTTCACCCACGAATGGTTGATGACCGGGCGTGTCGATCAGTCGTTTAGCGACAAGGACCATCTTTTCGCCCATTTCGAGATTGATAAGGGGCTGCAGGCGACCTATACCAACGTGCTCAACCCCGTGTTCAATGCCGATAGCCCCCAGCCCCAGTATTCGGGGCAGTTGAACGAGACCCACACCTTCAGCCCCACTCTCACCAACCAGTTCCTCTTTGCCGCAATTTACTATCGCGCCATCTTCACCAACACCAATTTGGCCGCGGCCACCAAGCTGGTACCCTTTTCGCTGATCTTCGCGGATCAGGATCTGGCCAATAATGGGAGTGCTGCATGGCCCGGAGGATTGGACATAATCTGGCCACAGGGACGCAACGTAACTGGCTACCAGTTTACCGACGATGTGAACTGGAACCACGGCAACCATAACATCCAGTTCGGCTGGACGATTCGTCGCAACGATGTCACCGACTACAGCCCTGGTGAATACACTGCATCGCCTGAAACCGAAGCCCTGAACAGTTCGTTCCAGACCGGTCAAACCGACTTCTGGTTTCAGCAATTCCCGCAGCGCGGTACCCAGCCGGTAGCCCTGTATGCCATGGGCTGGTACATCCAGGACCAGTGGAAAGTGAAGCCTAACCTTACTGTTACCTATGGCATGCGTTTCGAGCATGACTCTAACCCAGTCTGCCAGACCAACTGCTTCGCTCGGCTGTCCGGCGACTTTTCGACCGTAAGCACGTCTCCTGACACGCCGTATCAGAGCATGATCAAATACGGTCAGCACCAGGCATTCAATAGCCTCCAGGTGCTTGGCTATGAGCCGCGTGTTGGCTTTGCCTACTCGCCATTCGGAGCTGATGGAAAGACCACGGTTCGCGGGGGCTTCGGGATGTTTGCGGATGCTTTCCCCGGCCAAATTGCCGGCTCATTCCTGAACAACGCTCCTACGAACGTTCCGTTTACGATCCTTAGCCAGAACTTTGGGAACGGTGGTGCGCCCGCGGCCGGTTACCAGCTGATTCCAAGCGCGGCTGGAAGCGCTGGCACAGTGGCGGCCAATTCTAACGCTGCTTTTTCCGCGGGTTTCCTCCATGGCGCTACGCTCAACAGCCTTTCTGCGGTTCCGGGCTTCAGCCCTCCCAACATCACGACTGCCGTTAACCACATCAAATATCCCACCTATCAGGAGTGGAGCCTGACCATCGAGCAGCAATTGACGAAAACAGCGGCCTTGTCGATTGGCTATGTGGGCAACCACACCTATCGCCAGCCGATACAGGCTAACTCCGCGAACTCCTTTGGATTTGGCGGTCTCCCAGCTTCACAGCCGAATCCGAACTTTGCTCAGGCTACCCAGATCTACAGCGAAGGCAGCTCCAACTACAACGGTTTGGTCACCTCGATCGTAAACCGTTCCCGCTGGCTCACTCTCCAGTTCAACTACGTGTACAGCCACGCGCTGGATGAGATTTCCAATGGAGGCTTCAATCCGTTCAACGGCGCCAACGGGCTCTTCCAGTATCCGACCAATCCTACCAACTTCAGCCAGAACTACGGCAACTCCGATTACGACACTCGTCATTACGTCAGCGCCAGTTACTTAATCCCGCTCCCCTACTGGGGAGGCCCCAAGGTTCTAACCGACGGCTGGGAATTCTCCGGCACTGTCTTCCACAACGACGGCTTTCCTTTCTCGGTCTACTCGAACACTGTCGGATCGAGCCTTCCGTTTTATAGTGCGCCGCTATTTGCTCAACAGATCGCGCCCATCCAGAACAACCACTGCGGCGGAGCGTCCCACAGCGTCAATGGGACCAACCCCTGCTCCTTCATTACTTCCTTCCAGGACCCCACAGCTCTCGGCCAGGGTCGCCGCAACTCGATGTATGCTTCGAGCTACACAGATACGGATCTCGCCGTCTCGAAGAGCTTCGGGATCCCCCATTGGGAAGCGGCCCACCTGAAGGTTGGAATCCAGGCCTTTAACCTCTTCAACCATCCGAACTTTGCTCAGGCGGAAGGCAACATCGACTCGGGCGCTGCCGGGTTCATCTCCGGCACCGTGAACACGCCCACCTCTATTCTGGGCTCGTTCCTCGGTGGAGATGCCTCGCCCCGTCTGCTCCAGCTCAACGCAAAGTTCAGCTTCTAAGCCCGAACTTGCTCAGAACAATTTGAGGCGGCCCAAATGGGCTGCCTTTCTTCTTGCTCGGCAATACGACTTGGGTGCGCGTGCTCTCAAACAGCAGCCCCGGATGTCGCAAGGTCAATGGTCCAAGCCCTAAAATCAGAGAGGAAAAGCGTTTGATAGGTCCGATGCGAACCGCCATCCTTCAACTGTATGGTCTGCAGTATGGTGACACGACATAAAAATGTAACCAAGTCAGGCAACTGGTTTCAGGTCGACGTGCATCTACTCATACCTAACATTTTAGTGTATTAATACGGCGAATGAACTAACTGACAAAATGACCGCTGAAATTCTTCTAGTCGACGATAATCCCATTCAGGCTGCGACACGTCAGGCAGTGCTTTCTCTCCATGGGAGAGCGGTTGTAGTTGCGGAAGGCGGGCGCCGCGCCCTTGAACTTCTTGAAGACCCTGAACTTTTCACCTCACTCGGCCTTGTCATCACAGATCATTGGATGCCGGATCTGAACGGCCCTCAATTTGTTCAACTTCTCCGCCGGCGCATGCCCACGATCCCGGTGTTGGTCGTTAGTGGCATGCCCGATGCTGAGACAGAGTATGCGGATTTGAATGTCTTATTCCGCACAAAGCCCATACCTCCAGACCAATTGCTCTCTCTCGTCGATTTCCTGCTTGATGCACGTATGAGCCGTACTGCCTGATTCCATTTAGGGGCTCCCCTGGTTTGTGGGTGCGCCACCCCGGCCCGCCGTGCCGCTAATTGCCGCCACCGAACGCGGTCTGCGACAATAGAGGGGTCCGCCATGCCGACCTTTGGCAGTTTCGCTCTTCTCTTTGCCCTCGCCCTCAGTGGATACACGCTGGTTGCTGGCGCTGTTGCCCTTAGGCAGCTTGCAACTGGGAGTCGCAGTCGCGTTTCGCCAGAGCGATTAGCGGAAACTGCTCGCCGCGCAGGTATCGGCAGTTTTGTCGCGACGACGGCAGCGGCCTTTGCGCTGGTGTGGGCCGCGTTCAATAACGACTTCTCTGTTGCGTACATCCTTCATCACAGCAATCGTGCTCTTCCCGGACCGTATAAGTTCGCCGCGCTTTGGTCAGGACAGGAGGGCTCGCTGTTGCTCTGGGCGTGGCTGCTCTCGATCTATGGATTTGTGCTGCGGCTGCGCCATAAGGTCGACGTAAAACTCACAGCGTATGCTTCGACCATCCTTGCCGGCATTCAGATCTTCTTTCTTCTTCTGCTCAACTTTGCTGCTACCCCCTTTTCCCTGGTGGGTGGGACCGTGCCACCTGATGGTTTCGGCCTCAATCCCCTGTTGCAATATCCCGAGATGGTTATCCATCCTCCGATGCTGTACCTCGGATACGTCGGATTTGCGGTGCCATTCGCCTTTGCATTGGGCGCACTGATGATGCGCTACCCCGGCGAGAAGTGGATTCATATCACGAGGCGCTGGACCATGGTCACCTGGCTTTTTCTCACCTGCGGCATCTTCCTTGGCGCTCACTGGGCCTACTCGGTTCTCGGCTGGGGCGGCTACTGGGGATGGGATCCTGTGGAAAACGCCTCGTTGATGCCCTGGCTCACCGGGACTGCCTTCCTGCACTCGGTCATGATGCAGGAGAAGCGCGGCATGATGAAAAGCTGGAACGTCTGGCTAATATTCTCCACATTCTTGCTCGCTATTTTCGGGACGCTACTCACTCGCTCCGGTCTTGTAAGCTCCGTTCACGCCTTCGCGCAGTCGTCCATCGGCACATGGTTCTGGACCTTCCTTGTCATCGTTCTCTCGGTATGCCTCTTCACGTTTATCCTGCAACGTGACCACCTCAAGGCTGAGAACAAGATTGAGTCACTTGTTTCCCGCGAATCCAGCTTCCTCTTCAACAACCTGGTCCTGCTGGCGGCCTGTTTCACGGTGCTTTGGGGGACACTCTTTCCGGTTTTGTCTGAATACATACAGGGAAATAAAGTCACGGTCGGCGCACCGTTCTACAACCGCGTCGCCGTTCCGATCGGATTATTTCTCCTCTTTCTGACCGGTATCGGCCCATTGCTCGCCTGGCGCAGCTCGTCCTTTAAGAGCATCCGCAAGAATTTCGTCCTGCCGTCCATCGCGGGTGTAGTCACTGCAATCGTCGTGATCGCGTGCGGCGTTCGTCCCTGGGAGATATTTACCACCAGCGATCAGGGCTCCTTTTACTCCTTCATCGCGTTCACTTTGGCAGCAGTTGTCGTTACAGCGATCAGCGCGGAGTTTCTCCGCGGTGCCGGAGTCATCGCACGGCATACGGGGCAAAACCTCCTTGCGTCGATGGTCCATCTCGCTCGCCGCAACACACGCCGCTACGGCGGATACATCGTCCACTTTGGCGTGGTCGTCATCTTTATCGGGATCGCCGGCTCAGCCTTCAACCAGAGCAAGGAAGAAGAACTCGGCTTCAAGCAGAGCCTCAATATTGGTCCTTACCGCATCGACTGCCAGAGCTACTCGCAGGACTCGAACGCCAACTACGACACGGAATACGCTCTCCTCGATGTCTATCGCGGGGGCAAGAAAGTCACCCAGCTTGCGCCCGAAAAGCGCTTCTACACAGCTAGCCAGCAACCCTCAACGATTGTGGCAAACCACTCGACCCTTGCGTGGGACCTTTACGTAATTTATGCAGGGAAGAATCCCGATACTGGCCAACCCATCATCAAAGTTTTTCTCAACCCGCTGGTCGCGTGGATCTGGATCGGTGTCGGCATCGTTGTCCTGGGTACTGGTGTTGCTCTTGTCCCGAATATGACTGCAGCGCTTGCCGCCAGCCGTAATCGTGCAGTCGCTCTGACGCCGTCTGCGGAGGCGGTTGCTGCGCGGGGTGGCGATTAATGCTGAAGCTTCCTGGACTCGGGCGGCTGGTTACTATAACCCTTGTTGCTGTCATCACGATGGGCGCGGCAAGCACCGCCGTCCGTTACAACGATCTTGGCCACAAGATGATGTGCGTCTGCGGTTGCAATCAGATCCTCATCGAGTGCAACCACCTTGGATGTCCCGATTCTGATCGCATGCTCGGCGAACTGCGCGCCAGCATCGCCGGTGGGTCGAACGACGACGCTATCCTGACGGCCTTCCAGGAGAAATACGGCCCCACTGTCCTCGCTGCCCCGATGCTTACCAAATTCAATGTCATTGCCTGGATCGTACCCCCCGCGGTGCTGATCCTCGGCATCGTCGCCACTGCGGTTCTCGTGCGCCGGTGGCGTCTTCGTGCCGCGGCTATTCCCGCCACGCCGCCTGCGCCGCATTTCCCGGCCATGCGTGAACGCATCCGCAGGGAGACAGAACTATGATCGTTGTCGGCTGCGGGGTGCTTCTGGTCGGGATCCTCTTTTACGTCTTCTATCCCGAGCGTCATGTAGAGGAACAGCACCAGAAGACAAGGCTTGAATACCTCCGCGAGCGGAAAGATGTCCTGTACGATAACCTGCGCGATCTCAATTTCGAGTACCGCGCTGGTAAGTACGTGCAGGAGGACTATGCCATGCAGCAGGCTGACCTCGAGAACGAAACGGCCGAGGTGCTCGCCGAAATCGACGTGCTCGAAGCCGAGCCGCGTTGAACGGTGCTCCTATAATCTGAGGATCATGAAATCATTCCCTCGCTCGCGCCTTTGCCGAGCCACGTTGCTGACTGCTCTCGGTCTTACTATTACCGCCATCGCTCACGCTGCCTCGATCACCGGCGTCGTCACCAACAAGACGACGAACAAGCCTGCCGCGGGAGATGACGTTGTGCTGATTGCGTTCGGCCAAGGTATGCAGGAGGCGGGGCGCACGAAGACCGATTCTCAAGGGCACTTCACTCTCAATCTTCCCGATAACGGGATGCATCTGGTGCGCGTCGATCACCAGAAGGCGGCATACTTTGAACCCGTTCAGCCAGGGACAACCACGGTCAACGTTACCGTTTATGACGTGGAACCCAAAGTCGAGGGTGTTTCGGCGGAAGCCAACGTGATGCGCATCGAGACTACGCCGCAGGGCCTGCACGTTGTTCAAAATTACTTTGTCAAGAACGACTCGAATCCGCCGCGGACGCAGTTCAGCAACCGCGCATATGAGATCTATCTCCCCCCCCGATGCCAAGATTGAGGCGTCGGCGGCGATGGGGCCCGCCGGCATGCCGGTCTCTTCGTCTCCCGTGCCGCTGGGGGATTCCGGCCACTATGCTTTCGTGTTTCCGGTTCGACCCGGGGAGACACGCTTCCAGCTGAGCTATACGCTCCCGTACAGTGGCAGTTACAAGTTCACGCCTCGCCTTGCTTTGCCCACTGAGAACGTCGCGATCATGCTCCCCAAAGGCATGCAGTTCTCGGGCGGCGCTCCGTTCCAACCGGCCGACGTAGACGCGAACGCTCAGACGTTTCTGGCGCGCAATGTGCAGCCGTCGCAGGCGCTCGCCTTTACCGTGTCCGGCACCGGCTCAATGCCGCGAGATTCGGAACAGACGGGCGCAAGTGCGCCGAATGCCGGGGCTCCTGCGGGTATGCCTGGCGCTCCCGATCAATCTGCTGCGGCAGCTGACAACCGTCCCGGAGGCGGGCTGGGCACTCCGATCGATACGCCCGATCCGCTGCAAAAGTATAAGTGGTGGATCCTGAGCGGGCTGGCTCTCGTTCTGGTTATCGCCGCCGGATTTTTCCTCCGTGGGAAGCCGGCTTCAGCGGTCGAGGCTGTGGGGCCGGCTCCCTCACCGCTGATTCCGAGTCCGCAGTTGTCGCCCAAATCCAGTCCAAGTCCAGGTTCATTGCTGGCTGCGCTCAAGGATGAGCTGTTCGCCCTCGAGACCGAACGGCTGGAAGGGAAGCTTTCGGAAGCCGACTATGCTGAGACCAAGTTCGCCCTGGAGGTCGTGCTGCGGCGGGCGCTGGCACGTCAGGGGACTGGACAGCGCGCAACGTTGTGAGTCGGGGGTCCCCCTCCCCCCTGTTTTTCTCTATGGTTTGTAACTGATTCTTTCTACATCGGTTAGGAGCTATGATTTGTAACTGATTCATTTCATTGATCAGCTCTGTAATCGATTCATTCGATTATGGTTACACAAGAGGAAATGCAGCTCTTGCTGTAACCGTTTCATTCTATTGACGCAGGCCGTAACTGCTTCATCGGCCAGTGGTTACTGGTGGTGCTTTTCCCTGGTAGCGCAGGCACGGAAAAAAGCCCGCCGAGGCGGGCTTTGAGGAATGTCCTAATTCCATTTTACGGGGCCGAAAGAAATAGTCGGCCAACTTTCGAACACCCTCTTCAGTCTGAAATGAAGAGGTTAGCGAGAACTTGTGAGGTCAGGGCTTGACGGCTCGAGGGTGGTCGATGAATACCTTGGTCAGTTGGCAATAGTTGGCATTTCGCGCAAGCAAAATCCTTGCGCACTGCCCGCGGCTTTCTTTGCGTGCGCCAGCGCTTCGTCGATCCCCAGTGACAATGTAGAACCGTCTTCAGGGTGTAGCGACCTTTCGCCGTCGCTGCTCGCTTTCCCGAATCATTTCACTCATATCGAAAATTGGTCGAATCTCCCACAACGTCCCATACTTCAGGGTCGGATGCTGCGACAAGAGCTGAATGGCATGATTCATGTCCCGCGCTTCAAGCACGCCAAGGCCGCCGAGCTGTTCCTTGGTTTCCGCATAGGGACCGTCGGTCGTCGCGACTTTCCCGTTCTTCCAATACAAAGTCAACGCGGTTTCAGGGGGCTGCAGAGCCTCTCCGCGGTCAGCATGTCCGTTGGCGCGCAAATAGTCGTCGTACTCAAAGCATTCGTCGAACATTGCGTTTCGCGCGTCCTCGGTCATGGCCGCGTGTTTTGCCGGCTCGTAGTATCCCAAACAGATGTATTTCATGGTCTCCTCCTTCATCTTTTCTGGGTGAAAGCGGTGCGGCGGTCGCAGATTTTTCTGTCACTGTTTCAAGTAACGAAGCGCGACAGATCCTGATTTAAAAATCTTTGTCTCAACAAGCTTTAATTGCAATTTCTCCGGCAGGCTGACGCCTTCCAACAACCGTCTTCCTTGTCCTGCAACGATTGGCCCAACGACAAAACGATATTCATCAACCAGACCAAGCTCTATAAGTTGTGAAGGAATATCCACACCGCCGACTAAAATATTTTTGCCTTCTTCTTGTTTCAATTTAAGTATTTCGCCGCGAAGGTTCGTGCGAACAATTCTCGTATTTTTATCTTCAGCACGGTCTAATGATCGCGAAAAAACAACTTTGTGGGTGGAGTCAAATGCCCGAGCAAATTCGGTGTCTGCTTTTGTCTCAGACGGGTTTTTGAGGACGTCAGGCCAATAGGGAACCATCAATTGATAGGTTTTACGCCCAAAGACCTGCAGATCAGCCTCTCGCGTGAGGTGGGTAAAATATTCAAGTTTTTCTTCATCGACAGATTGTTTGGTGTGGTCGACGCAGCCATCCAGGGTAATGTTGATTGCGAAGATTACATTTCTCATCTGATTGTCCCTTTCCCCTTGTGCGCTCGATCGTTCGTTCTCTCGACCGTTCATCTTATAGTCGTGGCGGACAGAGAAAATCGACAGCAGAGGCGGGCTTTTTTATTTCAATTTACAACCCATCTCATAAACGCAATCAAGCCGGTTTGCACGTGATTCGTGGATAACTTCCGTATTGCCGGTGATCCAGACGTTACGAACCAAAGAGCGAATGGCTCTGTGTTTGTTCAGCATGGAATGGAGAGAGGGTGCCCTCTGTTAGCGAGGATTCTGTCTTCCGGCGAATCTCTTCATCAATTCGTCACCAAACCTAGATAGCTGCGGATGTGTGTTCTCCTGTGCATCGGACGAGAAGTATGGTCTGGTCATCGTCCTGCTTACCGAAACTTAGCGAGAGGCTTCGCAGGCGCTCAAAAATCTCTGACAGCGGGCGGTCTGCGGCGGTCTCGAGAAAGGCACCCTTGATGGGTTCCAAGCCTAATTCGGCACCGTTAACATTGAATACCTCGCTGAAGCCATCGGTCAGTAGAAGAAGCACATCGCCAGGATCACATTCCAGCCGATTGGCCGCGAATCGCTGCTCGGGGAGTATGCCCAGGGGCAGGTTTTGAGACGGGTATTCAACTATCACGCGCTGCTGACTGCAGTAACGCATGAGTGCCGGATGTCCTGCGAGTGAGTAGCTCACTGACGTGCTGCCCAGTCGGAATTGCAGCACGCCTGCGGTCACAAACATGTTCGGCATCTTCAGGGGATACAGCGTGCGATGCACTTCCTCGAGCAATTCGCCAGGCGAACTACTACTTCCTAGACCGCTGCGAATCGACGTCTTAAACATCGCCATGAGTACACCGGAAGCGACACCGTGCCCAGAAACATCGGCAATGTAGCTGACCCACTCGCTGGAATTCCCAGCGATATCCACCAAATCGCCGCCCACTTCGCCACTCGGTATCGATGTACCAAAGATCTCGTATCCGGCGAGCTTTCGCTCAAAAGCTGGAACTAGGGAACGGTGTATCTCGCGGGCCAGCTCCATTTCCGTTTGGATTCGAAAATATCGGGCTCCTTCGCGTCGAACGAAGATTATGAAAGTGATGTACCCAACAACAATGGCAAGAATCGCACATACCCCGAGAGAAACCAACTGATGCTCGAGTTCCTTGCGACCCTCGATGATTCCGGCGTGAAATATGTTTGCCACGAGAGTGAACGCTGCCGCCTGCAAAAGTGCCCAAACCGGGATTAACCAGAACTTGCGAGCGATCGACATCCCGGCATAGCCGACTGCGAACCCACCGTAGATGGCTACCGTCACGAACGCGGACGCGATCGTCCGGTGTACCGGAGACATGAGCATCCATATGAAGCCGATAGAAGCGAAGAGCGAAAAAACTCCGATGACTGCGACCACTCGCGAACCGCGAGGAATCGACTTCCATTCTGCTCTGGGGCGGCGGACATGCGAACTATTAGTCCGATTCGGAATCGTTTTCCTCCTTAACTCAGGGACACACAATCTTACTTGCTCGCTGTTCAGTTCTGGTGATGAAATGCACGGTCAGACTGCTCACAGCTTGGCCTGTGGCACTTGATTTTGTGCGACCGTCGGCGTATGACGCGGTGTTGCGGGTTTCGATGCTGAGTGACACTTTACTGCGAAACTCCCGAGGTGCTGATCTATCTCACTCGTTGGGTGAGGCTCAGACTTCGATGTGCCCTTTGGGCGATCAAGAGTACGGCATTCGAGGCCATTTTCCCGAGTAGTGTCTGGCTTGTCGGCAATCCGGAAGTAATTCGGCCAAGGCTTCGTCTATCAGAGACATTATGAGATGGGTTGTAGTTTTAGTTCAATTCTTGGAGCCGCCTCGCCAAAAAACGGCGTTCCGCTTCCTGCCGGCCAGCGCTAGCGCCTTCACATACGAAGCGCGGGCCTCCGGAATCCGCCCAATCGGTCATCACGGCAAGCGGGCAAACGTAGACAGAAAAACCGGGACGCTTTCTGATTTTCGAGACGAGAGATTGGGGAGCATTTCGTCTGTCCCCGCTTTCCTCACCCCCCGTTTTTCATCCCGGCGAAGTTTAATCTTCAAAGAACTTCGACAACAGCTTCGCCCCGAGCAAGGCTCCAACCACTGGAGCGGCGAACACAGCCGCCGTGCACGTTAGACAGATTCCTACAAAAGCAGTGCGGCCATACGCTGCCACTGTGGTTGCGGCCGCTGAAGCACCAATAGCGGTGGCTGCCGTTTTGCCGATGTTGATCGAATCGCTCGCCATCTGGAGGTCCCTCTGAGAGAAGATTGACATCCCCGCACGGCAAGACCCGGAACTTCGAGAAAGGTTGCGGTTGCACTCGAAAAAACTGGAAACTCGGCTTACACGGCGGTGCCGTTTTCAGGAGCCGGTCTTCAAAGGCCCGGCGACCTTGTAAAGACTGAGGATGATGCCCGTCGGCGTTGTTTTCGTGCTGACGAGCTCGAATGAGCGTGGCGGGGTTCCCTCCGCAAAGAAGCGCTTCCCCGTGCCCAACAGGACCGGATAGACGACCAGCAGGACTTCATCCGCAAGCCCATGTTCGAGCAGCGATGTCAGCGTGGAGCTACCCCAGAGAATAAGGTCCGGGGCGTCCTGCGACTTGATGCGGCGAATGCCCTCGACGATGTCCGGTCCAAGGCCCTCGAACGGGCCCCATTCAAGGCTTTCCGGACGGTGGGTAACGACATATTTTGTTGCCGCATTGAGGCCGTCCGCCATTGGGCTGCTCGGCGCCTTTGGCCAGAAGCCCGACCACATGTCGTATGTTCGACGGCCAAGCAGCAGATCGAAGCTTCCGACATGCGCGGCGATGATCTCCTCCCGGCCAGCAGGGGTCCGATAGGGCACGGTCCAGTCGTTGTAGGGGAAATCGTCTTCGTCGGAGGACTGGATCACGCCGTCCAGCGAGATATGTTCCATGATTTTGAGCTTTCTCATTTGAGTCTCCGTGTTCTGGTGTTTCTATTCTGCTGGAGCTACATGGGTGGCGCGGGGGTCCCATCGGACCATTTAGGCACCATCACCAAGAAGACAGCCATGGGAGGAAAGCTCTTGAGCTGTGGATACGTCTCCGCAGACAAGTACCAGTAGTTCACCGACACAACCGGAGCATTCGCCACGTTTGCGCCCCAGGCTCCGTCGGGCTTGTCGGTTTGGAAGAACATCAGGTGGGGGACATCGTGGTCGCCGTCGTCGGTCAGGTAAGAGGATTTGGACATCATGTAGGAGACGGTCCCCTGCTCGAGGGCTGGTAATTCTTTTTTGTCTATTGCGGCTTTGATTGCGGCGATGACTTCTTGCTTGGAATGGCCGGCCAGGAGCAGTTCGGTGCGTTTGTAGGCGTACGGAAGAACGGTGCGGGCGGCTGGCGGATTGAGACAATCTGCGGCGCGGACTTTTGGATTCCAAAATTCGGGATGATCGAACATGGCCATCCACCCGCGTCCCACCCAGCATACCCAGCCGTTCTTGCCTTCCACCGCGGTTTCGTAGCCGTGGCGGGTCAGAACGATCACTGAGGCGTCGTGCGAGATGGCGTCTGGAGCGGCGCTGCGGGCCAGGGCGATTTCCGCGTCGCGATCCATTAGATATTGTTCGATCGGGGCCATCTTCGGATAGGGCGTCGTGGCATCCTGTGCCATCGCGTGTTGTGCTGTACCGAGCACAGCGAGTAGTGCGAACCCTTTGATTGCGATTGCGGCAACCTTATTTTTCCGCATTGTTTTCCTCCTGAGAATGGGACTTGTGGGCGCAGGCCGTCCTTCCGCGTATAGCGTTTTAGGAAATAGTCGCCGCGCACAGAAAAAATCGACAGCAGCTGTCTTCAGCGTGCAGTGTTCTGTCGCCGTCGCTGCTCACTTGCCTTCTCGATTTCGTTCATATCTCCTGCCGGCCGAATCTCCCAAATGGTGCCAAACGTGAGCGCCGGATGCTGGCCGATGAGCTGCACAGCATGATTCATGTCCCGCGCCTCAAGAACGAGAATGCCGCCGAGTTGTTCTTTGGTTTCGGCATAGGGGCCGTCGGTCGTTGCCACCTTGCCGTTCTTCGAGGACAGAGTCAGGGCGGTCTCCGGCCCCTGAAGCGCTTCTCCACCAGCCCAGTGACCGGTGGCGCGAAGATGGTCGTCATATTCAAAACATGTATCGAACATGGCGTTTCGCTCGCTCTCAGTTATGCCATCGAATTTGCCTTTGTC
>Ga0206976_1118_pt1 | contig 25236 bp, 14 predicted proteins | sample Alteio_BWOrgHeat_82_FD_152926 | JGI IMG/M metagenome (GOLD analysis project Ga0206976, IMG submission 152926) | Enriched cells from forest soil in Barre Woods Harvard Forest LTER site, Petersham, Massachusetts, United States -... | ecosystem: Environmental > Terrestrial > Soil > Temperate forest >... | reverse complement strand
AAAGGGCGGTGACGTGACGTTTTTTTCCAATGTTTTAGATGAATTGAAAACGTTAGTAGAAAACAAAATTTCATATGAACTAATCCCAGGCGTAACAGCTGCATCAGGGGCTGCTGCCTATGCCGGTATTCCGCTTACTGCAAGAGGTTATTCATCAGCTGTTCGATTTCTTACCTACTATCGGTCTGTTATCTGCAATGAACATTCCTGGAAAGAGCTCGCAACAACAGATGACACATTAGTATTCTATATGTCGGCCGAGGTGCTTGATACCCTTGTGGAAAAATTGCTTGACAATGGGATATCTCCCGATAAATATCTAACGGTGATTGAACAAGCTACTACGCCTTTTCAAAATGTGCATCTTTTCAATTTATGGGAGTACGAGAAGAAAATGCGTGGTGTAAAATTCAGCTCGCCAACAATCATTATTATCGGCAGAGTTGCTGCATTACATGAAGAGTTTCAATGGGTAGAGAATACTACATCTTCGTCAAGTTATTTCAATTCAGTAGCCGAGCCAGCTGAACAAATTGCCTGAAGTAATGATCGCGGAAACAAAATTAAGCAAACTGCGAGAGCTGATTGAGGATTCTTCCGAACAGGAATTGATCTGGATCAACGGATATCTAACAGGTCTTATGAGCGCAAAGTCGGCGGCAGGACCATTGCCCGATTCGCTGATAAAGAAACTAACTATTGTTTACGGAACTGAAACCGGTAATTCAAAAAAAATCTCTACCGTATTTGCTCAGCAACTAAAAAAGGCCGGCATTCAAATCAAATTACAAAGCCTTGATCAATATCGATTGAGTGACTTGGTCAAAGAAGAATATCTCCTCGCAATAATCAGCACTCATGGCGATGGTGAGCCGCCCGCAGCAGCAAAAAAGTTTTACGATTATATCCATACAAATTCTCTTTCACTCGATAAAATAAAATATGCGGTACTGGCACTGGGAGACACTGCCTATCCGCTGTTTTGTAAGACCGGAGAAGATGTAGACTATCGCCTGCAAGGGCTTGGCGCAAAACCATTGTTATCACTTACAAAGTGTGATGTTGATTTTGAACAAACCGCCAACGACTGGCTCGAAAGGCTATTGAAAACGCTGAGCCCTGCTAAGACAAATTCGAGTCCAAGTCAGATTATTCCATCAAAAAAAACAGGAAAAAAAATATATGAAGGAATCATATTATCTAATACTAATCTCAACGGACGAGGGTCGTCAAAGCAAACACATCATATAGAATTGTCTGCAAACGATGTGGTCTATGAACCTGGAGATTCATTGGGAATCGTTCCCGAAAATCCAACCAACCTTGTTAATTCTATTTTGAACACGGCGCCAATTGACGGAAGCAAAATATTCAACTATCGTAATCAGGACTATTCGCTATACGATTTATTAAAGAAGAAATTAAACATAACATATTTGCCCGAACGGGTTGTTGCTAAGTACGCAACGATTGCTCAGCAGGAAATTCCCTCCACACGAATGGACTTGCTAAACCTGATAAAAATTTACCCTATAAAAGACGAAGCACATTTTGAAGACGTAATCAATATTTTAGAGCCAATCACACCGAGGCTATATTCGATCGCATCGTCTCTGGCAGCTCATGAAAGTGAAGTTCATCTTACGGTCGTTCGAAATTGCTTCACACTCAACAATGAAGTGCACCGCGGATTATGCTCGGATTATTTGACAAACTTACCTACTGATGCCGCGATTGAGTTTTACATACACAGAAATTCAGAGTTTAAACTCCCCTCCCCTGATAAAGACATCATCATGATTGGTCCCGGCACAGGCATCGCGCCATTCCGGTCATTCATTGAAGAAAGGAATGCAAGTGGTGCAAGCGGACGCAACTGGCTATTTTATGGAGATCAGCATTTTGAATCTGATTTTCTTTACCAAACAGAAATTCAGAATTACGTCCAGGTTGGTGCATTAACTAATGTTGATGTAGCGTTCTCGCGCGATCAAAAAGAAAAGATATATGTTCAGCATAAACTACTTGCTCGCAGTAAAGAAGTTTTCAGTTGGCTGGAGTCTGGTGCATATATCTACGTGTGCGGTGCAAAATCTATGGGCGAAGATGTTGAGAAGGTTCTGGTCCAAATAATTGAAGAGGCTGGTGCTAATAGCATTGAGCAGGCTCAAAGTTATTTACTGAACTTAAAGGAAGATGGTAGATACCAAAAAGATGTTTATTAGCACGATCAAAAAACAATTATGTCCGAAAAAGATCTTTCACCAATCGAAAAAATAAAAAAAGAAAGCCTAGGCCTTCGCGGAACTATTGTGCAAGGTCTTGCCGATGAAATCACCGGCGCAATAGGTGAAAGTGATCAGGCAGTTATCAAGTTTCACGGAATGTATCAGCAAGACGATCGTGACGTTCGTGAGGAGCGCGCAGAAAAGAAACTGGAGCGGCTGTATTCATTCATGATCCGCCTTCGATTGCCCGGAGGGTTTCTTCTTCCGCAGCAATGGATTGCAACAAATGAAATAGCCGGAGAGAATTCGACTGGAGTAATAAAAATAACATCGCGCCAAACGCTGCAATTGCATGGCCTCATCAAATCAAAAATCAAACCCACAATTAACACATTCAATGAGTCTGGCTTAGATTCAATTGCAACTTGTGGAGACATCAATAGAAATGTATTGTGTAGCTCTCATCCGGGGCAGTCACCTGTTCACGATCAGGTCTTCGCTTACGCTAACAAAATCAGTCAACTGTTAATGCCAAAGACAAACTCCTATTATGAGATTTGGCTTGATCAGGAAAAGTTGGTCGAAAAAACCGAAGAGGATCCGTTATATCAGGACCGTTACCTGCCACGCAAGTTTAAAATTGCAATTGCAATGCCGCCCAACAACGATGTGGATGTTTTCGCAAACGATATCGGGCTCATCGCTATTGTTGATAATAATAAATTGCTTGGCTTCAACATTGCGGTTGGTGGCGGACTCTCGACCACCCACGGAAATAAAAATACATACGCACGACTCGCAACAATAATCGGTTTTTGCGATAACGAGGAGAAAACACTAAAAACTGTTTATGAAATAGTAACTATTCAGCGGGATTATGGAAATCGCAGTGACAGGAAGTTAGCTAGACTAAAATATACACTTGACAAGTTTGGTATTGACTGGTTTAAAAAAGAATTAGAAAAGCGAACAGGCTTTGCGCTCCATGATCCAAAACCGTTCCGATTTACTTCACGCACAGATTACTTCGGCTGGAAGACGGACGATAAGGGCTTGCTGCACTACACCGTCTTTGTAGAGAATGGCCGCGTGATGGATGATGATAATTCAAAGTTAAAATCAGCCTTGCTTGAAGTAGCAAAAACGGGTAAAGCTAATTTCAGGTTCACATGCACTCAAAACTTAATTCTTGCTGATATTCAAAAAGAAGATAAGACACAAATAGAAAGTATTCTCGACAGATTTGGTGTTATCGAATTAAACGAAAAATCTTCACCGTTGCGGAAGAATTCGATGGCGTGCGTTGCTCTGAACACATGCCCGCTTGCTTTGGCCGAAGGTCAGCGGTACTTGCCAAGTCTTATTTCAAAGCTTGATCCTCTTCTTAAAAAGCACTCACTTGAGAACGAGAACATCAGTATTCGTATGACTGGCTGCCCAAATGGTTGTGCGCGCTCCTATTTAGCAGAGATCGGATTGGTGGGAACAGCATACGGTCATTATAACCTTCACCTTGGCGGTGATCATATAGGCGAAAGGTTAAATAAAATATACAAAGAGGATTTAGATGAAGAGGCAATCTTGTACGAACTCAACGGTTGGCTGGGCCGATTCAAGGCGGAACGAAGACAAGGAGAAACGTTTGGTGACTTCGCCGTGCGCGAAATAAAATTTATATAGTGCAATGGTTGATACAGCTCCCGTTACAGTAAAAGAAAGCAATACGCTATTTCCGGTTTTTTTAAAACTGGAGCACCTCCGCTTGTTGGTAGTTGGTGCCGGTACTGTAGGGCTTGAAAAATTAAATGCAGTTATCGCCAATTCTCCTGCAACGAAGATAAAGATCGTCTCCAAGTCTATCAATCTCTCGGTAAGAGCGCTTGCACTGAATCATAAAAATATAGAATTAATCGAGCGGTCATTCGAAGCACGAGACCTGGATGAAGTCGATCTTGTGATTGTTGCTGTTAATGACCAAGACTCAAGCCTTGAAATCCAAAAATCAGCAAAAGAAAGGGGAGTTTTAATCAATGTTGCAGATACTCCTGAGCTCTGTGATTTTTATCTGGGAGCAGTTGTGAAGAAAGGAAACCTGAAGATCGCAATCTCTACCAATGGTAAATCGCCAACTATTGCGAAGAGGCTGAAAGAAATTTACTCAGACTCGTTACCGGATGAGATGGACGGCCTTCTTGAAAACATGCATATTATTCGAAGCAAGCTTAACGGGAATCTGGCGTCACGAATCATCAAACTAAATAAAATCACAGAGACTCTTGCTGCTCAAAAGGTGACGTACATACAAGCGCTTGGTGAGCAGCAATGGAAACGAATCGCTTCTTATTCTCTGTTTGCATTCTTTTTTATGTTTTTGGGACACCTTATACTTTCCTTCGTCCCACTTTCAGATTTAGCACATCAATTTAAACAAATCGCTTTAAACATTGATTCAAATTTTTACTGGATGATCGGTGCCGGCTTCTTAGCACAATTCGTTGACGGACTTCTGGGTATGGGGTACGGCGTAACCTGCACTACAGTTTTGCTGTCACTCGGGGTGAACTTACCTGCTATCAGCGGAAGCATTCATACTGCAGAGATGTTCTCAAGCGGTGTATCCGGTTATAGCCATTATAAATTCGGGAATGTGAATAAAAAATTATTCAAAAAATTATTAATCCCCGGAGTAGTCGGGGCTGTGGCAGGTGCTTATTTGTTATCGAGGTTTGGCAATCAATACGCATCATACATTAAGCCACTCCTGGCGGTTTACACACTTTTCCTTGGAGTGAGAATTCTCAACACAGCATTTCAAAAGAAGCGTGTACAAACGAAAGTAAAACGAGTTGGCTGGTTAGCGGGTGCCGGAGGTTTTTTAGACTCCTTTGGTGGTGGTGGTTGGGGGCCTTTGGTTACAAGTACATTAATATCTAAAGGAAGAAGCCCTCAGTATGTAATCGGCTCTGTCAGTATTACTGAATTCTTTATTACGCTGGCAAGTGCGCTAACATTTTTCACCATGCTCGGCATAAATCATTGGCCGGTTATTTTGGGATTAATAGTAGGCGGAACTATTGCAGCTCCATTTTCTGCAAGGCTAGCTGGTAAGTTGCCAATCAAAACTATGTTCCTGCTCGTGGGATCATTAGTTATTCTTTGGAGCGTATTAACCTTGTTCAAATTTATTTTCTAACTCCAGACTGATCTTCTCAAAATCATTTTTTTACAAAAATGGATTTCGGAAGCATCGCATGAACACCAACATTACCATCTACAAGTTGGGTGATATTTACATCGACCGCTACGCTACACAGCATATAGGCATCAGCCTGGGATAATTTTTTTTCATCCATCAGGTAGCGAATCATTTCACGCACCGCTATGTGAGCGGCCGCATTAAGATCACGATCACACCCCATAGTTATTATATGTGTAGATGTCTCCGCCATAGGCCAGCGCAATGTTTTGCCTTTACGCACAACAAACTGAAGTTGACCTTTCAATGATGTTTCTATCGCTGTAATGTCCACTTCACCATTGCCTTGTGCTGCATGACCATCGCCGATTTCAAACAAAGCACCTTTGACATGAACTGGAATAAATAATATTGAGCCTGCAACTAATTCTTTATTATCAAGGTTACCTGCATGAATCCACGGAGGCGCACTGTTCCAACGGCCGGCTTCTTTAGGTGGTGCCACACCCATACTTCCAAAGAAAGGATGCAACGGGATCTCTATCCCATCGGCAAAGTAACCAATCATCTTTTTCTGATCGAGCTTGATGATCTGCATCTTTCGTTCAAAGATTTCATCCGATAAAAAACCGCTCTGACCAATCGCATTATATCCATACGGAATGGCGAGGTCGATAGATTGGATATGCACTTCAAGCACATCGCCTGGCTCTGCTTCTTCTATATAAATGGGACCTGTTAATATATGGCCTCCCGGCCCCCGGTCTTTAACCGATTGCACGTCACGTAATTCCTTTTCAACCTGGTCTGCAGGAAGCCCTGCTCCCTCAAGCCGTTCTGGATTGGACGTCAACAACGTATGTACTTTTACAAAATCCCCCGAATGAACACGGAGTGCCGGTGGCATCTCCGACCAATAATTGCCCCAGGCTATGGTAGTTGGCGTAGGGTTTATTATGTAAGGATTAGACTCAGTTCCGATCTTTTGAGCTACTGATGAGATAGTTGTTGCAATAATTGCGACAACTGCAATAATCATGATCTTCTGTAAAGAAAGCATAAGTTGGTTCTGTTTTAAAATAACCGATATGGATATAAAGGTTTAAAGTAGGAATAAAGTCAGTAGCAGAAAACAATAATGTTTCAGGCAGTGTACCGTTCGACATAATCACTAGCCGAACCCATTCCATGGGTTAAAACAAAGGCCGCCTTTCCGATGGCAGCCTTTTATATTTCCACGAAGTTTGAATGCTTTGTTACTCGTTCTTCAGCGTTTCTGCCGGACTGGATGATGATGCCTTAAATGATTGGTAGCCAACTGTAACCCAGGCTAACACTACCACCCCCACCAAAGCTATTAAATAATGTATTGGCGCAACCTCTATGCGGTAGGCAAAACCTTCCAGCCACCTGTTAAGAAGATAATAACTAATGGGCACTGCTATTATAAAACCGGTAAGTAGTAGCTTCATGTAGCCACTGGTAAGTAATAAAATTATACTTTGCGTGGTCGCGCCTAACACCTTTCGAATACTCATTTCCTTGGCTCGTTGCAATGTTGTAAAAGACGAAAGGCCCATCAGGCCGAGGCATGCAATAACTATCGCGGCAATAGAAAATAAGCTAACCAACTTACTCACACGTTGCTCGGTACGATACATTGAGTCATACTCTTCATCTAAAAAAGTAAAGTTAAACGGGCGTAACGGTGCGAACTCCTTCCATACTTTTTCAAGATTTGCCATAGACGCCTGTGTATTGCCAGGGGATAAACGAACAAGAGCGCCAGAAAAATAGTCGGGGTGATTGAACAGAACGATAGGCTCAACTTTATGATGAAGTGACGTAAAGTGAAAATCCTTTACTACACCAACGATAGTACCTGGTCCATTTTTTCTAATCATTCCCAAGGTTGATTGCTTACCAATAGCTTCTTCGGCTGTTAATCCAAAATCACGAAGAAAAGCTTCGTTTACAATAAATTCATTAACTGTGTCTTTTACTTTTGCCGGATCAAAATTTCTTCCCGCCAATAACTCCATTCCCAACGTTTTCATATAATCCTGATCACCACTAATTGCGCCAACAGTCACCCATCCATCATTTTCCGGATTGGGTGAAAGATTAAATCCATTGCCCACCACAGTAAGGAAAGGTGATCGCCAGGTACGGCAAGCGTTGGTAACTCCTGGCTGCGATTTTATTTTCTCTATAAATGCTTCAAGTCTTGGAGACACGTCAAGGTTGCCACGAACCATCACAACTTGCTCCTTATTCATGCCAAGGTCTACAGACTGCATGAAATTAAGCTGCGATACCACAACCAATGTTCCAACCAGAAGTGAAATCGAAATGGTGAATTGCATTACAACCAGTCCTTTGCGCAACCCAAGACCTGATGTTTTTATTACGTCACCTTTTAAAACTGAAATCGGTTTAAACTGAGACAATACAAAGGCTGGATACAAACCAGCAAGCAATGACAGCAATACCCATCCGGCGACTGCCCAACAATATATTTGCCATCCAATATTACCAATCTCAATAGTTTTACCGAGAAGATCATTAAGCAGAGGAAGAAGCGCAACAACTCCCAACATAGAAAATAAAATAGCGGGCAGTACAAGAACGAATGACTCAACGAGAAACTGAAAAACTGTCTGCCGGAAAGATGCTCCTACCGTCTTGCGTAAACCAACCTCCTTTGCACGAGTTGAAGCTCTGGCTGTAGACAGGTTGATATAATTGATGCAGGCTATTGAAAGGATAAGTACAGCTATGGTTATAAAAATATACAAGTACCGAATGTCGGTTACTGCCAGCCGTCCGCCAAAATTAAAAGCGACAGTATTAAAGTGTACATCATTTAAAGATTCAAGAGGTAACGAAAGTGAGTTACCTCCTTCACTTTTCTTTTCGGGAGGGTTTACCCACAGATTGATTTTATCTTGAAGGCTTGGAATACTAACATTCGGTTTTACCAAAAGAAAAGTAGCATAGTTGGGGTTATTCCACTGCACCGATTCATCTAAATCGGCAATGCTGTAGAGTGAGGTAAGGAAATCAAATGTAAAGTGGGAATTACCGGGAACATTCTTAATTACTGCAGTAACTTCATAGTTTCGGTTATTATTAGAGACCAATGATTTGCCTATCGGGTCATCATCTCCGAAATATTTCCTGGCAATTGATTCAGTGATAACCAAAGTCCCTGGCCTGTTTAAAGCAGTTTTTAAATCACCGCGTATTGATTCAAAGTCAAGTACCTTGAAAAAATTAGAGTCAGCCCAGGCAAAGTTATTCTCGTCAAACATCTTGGACTCATATCGAATTGTTCTTGGTGAAAATGAATCCTGAAAGCGAGTGGCTTCTTCAATTTCCGGAAACATCCTTTTAAGGTGTGGCCCTACAAACACCGGTACCGACGGGCTGATGATTTCCTTCCCTCCCATTACGATATCATAGTTGATCCGGTAAAGGCGATCTTTTTTAGAGTGGAACTGGTCATAACTCAGCTCATGCCTCACGAAAAGCATTATCAGGATACAACAAGTAATTCCCGATGCCAGGCCAATCAGGTTGATAAAGAAATAAACCGGGTGACGCACGATGTTGCGAAGACAAGTGCGAAAATAGTTCTTGATCATAAAAGCAGGGTTTGTGGCTTACTTACCGAAAGGTTTCCGAATGGTTACAAAAATTAAGAAATTGTTCTATTCCAAATGCCGTTCAAAAAAAATCTCATTCTTATCATACAGCTTCCTATTATAAGTTGACTCTAATTTCTCTAATTTCAGCACATGAAAAAAATAATACTCCTCCTCATAACCCTATGTCCCACCTTAATCAGGGCACAGAATACAATTGACAATCGCCAGCAGGAAATTGTATTTCGATCGGTTAACATAGTGCCGATGGATCGGGAAACTGTTCTCGAAAATTACGATGTCGTTGTTAAGGATGGCAAGATCAAAGCTATAGGCCCGACGAAAAGTATTACTGTCGATAAAAATGCACTGATTATTGATGCCAAAGGAAAATTCCTGATCCCCGGGCTTGCCGAGATGCACGCGCACGTTCCTCCGATTGATGATATAAGCCCGATGAAAGAAGTGCTGATGTTGTATGCTCTCAACGGGATCACCACTATTCGCGGAATGCTGGGCCACCCTAAACATCTCGAGCTTAGAAAGAAAATTGCTGATGGAGAAATTCTCGGCCCAAAGCTTTACACATCCGGTCCTTCTTTTAATGGAAATACGGTAAAGTCTGCCGAAGAAGGTATCCGAATGGTGAAAGAACAAAAAGCAGCCGGCTATGACTTCCTGAAATTTCACCCGGGACTATCCCGTCCTAATTTTGATGCGCTCGTTAAAGCTGCCGATGAAGTTAAGATTCCTTTTGCCGGTCACGTTTCGTGGGATGTAGGAATATGGCATGCGATCGAATCGAATTACAAAACGATTGATCACCTCGATGCGTTTGTTGAAGGGCTCGTGCCTAACCTCAGTGAGATCAAAGAGCAAGATGCGGGCTTTATGGGAATTTATATTGCTACCAAAGCCGATGAGTCGATCATACCAAAGCTGGTGAAAGGTCTTCGTGATCATCATGTTTGGGTGGTGCCTACGCAGGCACTTGCCGAGCGGTGGCTTTCTGCAACGATGACTACAACCGAGTGTGCTGCAGCTCCCGAAATGAAGTACATGGATGCAGCAACAACAAAGAAGTGGGCAGAAGCAAAAGACAAGTCTGTAAATGATCCCAGATATAAGAAAGAAGATTTTGGCGCGTTCCTTTCGCTTCGCAGGAAATTGATTTATGAATGTCAGAAAAACGGAGTTGGTATGTTACTGGGGTCAGATGCTCCGCAGGTTTATAATGTACCCGGCTTTTCTATTCATCACGAACTGCGCTACATGGTAAATGCCGGTCTCTCTCCTTTTGAAGCACTGCAAATGGGAACAGTAAATGTTGCCCGATTTTTTGGTCGTGATAATGCGGGCACAATCAAAGCGGGAAATGTTTCAGATCTTGTGCTTCTCAACGCAAATCCTTTGGCCGATATCGGCAACACTTCTGCCATACAGGGCGTGATGCTTAACAATCGCTGGCTATCCAAAGAATTTATTGCCAGCGAACTAAAGAAATTGGTAAAGCAATAATTTAAAATTCAGGAGATCTAAATCTTGGGGACAGTGTAACCATTATTGTATCTCGCATTCAGAAATTCATTCGCTCTATTTTCTTCAAACATTTCTTTGCCTGCATCCCACACCACACGGGTTCCGGTTTTATAAGAGATGTTCCCCATCTGGCAAACTTTTGCCACATGCGCACCGGCTTGAATCGGGCAGGCGAGTTTATTAAAATTGCGGGACTTTATAGCGTCTACGAAATTGATCATGTGATTCTCCAAGCCTGAGCCTTTACTTGGCTGAAACGGGACTGCCTCCATTCTCTTTTCATCTGCAATAACTTCCCAGCCGCCCCGGTCCAACACCAATGTTCCGTTGTTTCCAATGTAGGCTATTCCATGGTCGCGGCCATACTGACCATTACTAATTCCCTGGGCATGTTCCCAAATCAAATTGTAGTTATCAAACTCAAATAATGTCGCTAACGTATCCGGTGTTTCTTCGGGGCCGTCGGGGTAGGCATATTTACCACCGAGTGCTACGGCCGACTTTGGAAATTTTGCGTCCATACCGAGCAACGCATAGTCGATTAAATGCACACCCCAGTCAGTCATCAGTCCGCCGGCATAATCCCAATACCACCGGAAGTTAAAATGAAACCGGTTTGGGTTGAATGGCCTCATGGGCGCAGGTCCAAGCCACATCTTGTAATCAACTCCCGGTGGTGTAGGCCCGTCGGGCTTCGCTACCATCGGTTCCATCCATCCCTGATAAGCCCACGCCTTCACAGTACGGATTTTTCCCAGCTTACCTGTTTTCACAAAATTCAATGCATCAACAAAATGAGGAACACTGCGCTGCCACTGCCCTACCTGTACGGCGCGATTGTATTTCTTTTGTGCAGCCGACATCACGTTACATTCCTCAATAGAATTGCCTGCCGGTTTCTCGACATAAACGTCTTTGCCTGCGCTACAAGCTTCCACCATTTGAAGACAATGCCAATGGTCGGGTGTTCCAATCACAACCATATCAATGTCCTTGTTCTCCAGAAGTTTTCTATAATCAGAATAGGTCTTGACTTGTACACCCGTTAGGGCGAGTTGAGTCTTCCGTTTGTTCAACACGTTTTCGTCTGCGTCGCAAAGTGCTATCACATTGGTACCAGGAACCTTCAACAGATGCCTCAAATCTTCCCAACCCATTCCATTAATACCTATTGCCGCGACATTGAGTCTGTCAGACGGAGCAGTAAGTTTTGATTGTGCCAAAGATTGCCACGGAATAACCGAAGAAATTCCCAGTGCAGCAGCTGCCTTGGAGGTGGTCTTCACAAATGATCTTCTGGTATGTGCCATTATTTCAGTATTTGAAATAAATTTATAGCAATTCCCTACACATTGAAAGTAAAAGCCGGAACGAGAAATCAGGATGATTGAACCTTTCTCATTTTATTTACCAACTGCCAACATAAACCTGCAACAAATTATCGTACAAAACTGTCGTTTCATATCCGATATAGGCAGTTCATCGAATGGAATTTCTCAAATAATGAGTCTTTTATGATCTTCGATACAGATTAAAGCCAACTATAGACAAGATTTTCCTCCGGGGTCAAGGACTCTGGAGGATTTTCTCTTTAAAGGGGGTTCACTTCCATGCCTTATTCATACTTTAAGGTATCGGCCGGATTGGTCAACGCAGTCTTTACAATCTGAAAACTAATTGTCACAATTGCTATGAGTAACACGATAGCAAGAGGAAGAACAAACTGAGCCAGGCCTGGCGATATATGATAGGCGTAACTCTGAAGCCAGTTTTGCATACTAAAATAAGCAATGGGCAAAGACGAAATCGCGGCTATCAATACCAGTCTCACAAAATCAATTGACAAAATGGAAACAATATTAACCAGAGAAGCGCCAAGCACCTTTCTGATTCCTATCTCCTTGGTTCGCTGTGCCGCTGTGTAAGATGAAAGGCCAATGAGTCCCAAACAAGAGACAATGATTGCCAATATTGTAAAAATGCTTACCACTTTACCAAAACGGGTATCATCATTATATTGATTATTATATCTCTGTTCCAGGTAGGAATACTCAAATGAATTGCCCGGAAAGAATTTCTTATACACTGTTTCAATATCTGCAACTGTTTTCTGTTCATCGTCTGATTTAATCTTAACCGATGTTGGAGCATAGGTGCTATACATCGGACGAAAGATCATGGGTTCCATTGGCTTTTGTAGTGCCTCCTGATGGAAGTCGTCTACTACACCGACTATGGTCCACTTGCGCGTGCCATTACGCCCCCAAACAATCTCTTTGCCAATTGCTTCTTCCACATTCTTTACTCCTAATAACTGTACGGCATTTCTATTAATAATAACCTTGTCCAGTTTTTGAAAGTCGGGGTTGTGATCGGTTGGTAAGAAGTTCCTTCCGGCCAGAATTTGCACATGATAGGCATCAAAGAAACTATAGTCTACACTCATGTTGCTAATTGTAAAATGAGCATCTGCTGCCTGATCGCTAAGGCGAATGTTAAATGAACGGCCTAACCTCTCTCCGGGAATATTTCCGGAGGTTGTGGCGCTTATTACTCCAGGCACTTGCGCCAGTGTATTTTTAAAACTTTCTACGCGCTCTATAAATGTAGAATCCCACGGCATAAGCTGGGGAGATTGCACAATGATTACATTCCCGATATTGATCCCAAGGTCTGCTTTATTCATGAAGTCAATTTGCTTAGATACGATGAAGGTACCCGTAATCAAGGCGGCTGAAGAAGTGAATTGGAAGACCACCAGCGATTTTCTCAGGAAATTTCCTTTTCCCGATCGGGTAAATTTTCCCTTCAATACGGTGACCGGCTGATACGATGACAATACAAATGCAGGATAGAAGCCCGAAGCAAATGCACCAACAAACAACACCAAAATCACGATCAGGATTTTTGTAGAGCTCAGCGAAGTAAGGATCGTGTTAAGCGAAAGGTTAGTACCTACAATCTGATTAAATGTGGACTGCAATGAAATCACCAATACAAATGCAACAACAAATGCGAGAGCCGTGATCAACAGTGATTCAAAAATAAATTGATTCACCAGTTGTCTTTTAAACGCGCCCATTACTTTGCGAAGCCCCACCTCCTTGGCACGATCTAAAGCGCGCGAGGTGGTAAGGTTTATATAATTAATCCAGGCGATAACAAGAATGAAGGCAGCCACAACCAGCATAGCCCATACTGCCTTGCCACTGGCGGTAGTTGCAATATCATATTCATAGTCAGAGTACAAGTGAGCATTTTTAAGCGGCTGCAAATAAAACTTCTCTACGCTCCCCGATACTTTGTCTCCTTTAAAATAACGCTCGCTGAACGCCGGAAATTTACTTTCCAACTTCTTGTAATCGGTACCCGGCTTCAAGACAAGATAATGGCGCATGTCAGACCATGTCCAGCTGAGGTCTGCATCTTGATTATCGGGACGAATTAAAGTTGAGTACGAAATGAGAGCATCAAAGCGGATGTGCGAGTTATCCGGAATGTTCTCGCAAATACCTTTTACAGTATAAGGCCGTGTATCCAGTCCCCATAAAAATGTTTTTCCGATAAGGCTTGAATAGTTTTTGTCCTTCACTGGAAAATACCTCGCAGCGGTATTTTCTGTGAGCACGGTTGTATAAGGTTCTTTAAGGAGAGAGGACCTGTCTCCGGCCAGTAACTTAAAATCGAAAACAGAAAAGAATCGCTCGTCGGCAAAATGGCAATTATCTCCTCTGAAATTTTTATCGTTGATTTTTACATTCAGATCTCCGCCAGGCATCAGGCGGGTATATTCTTCTATTTCGGCAAAGTCTTTCGCCATGGTTGGCCCGATGGTAGGGTACATAATAGTACCGTGCTGAATAAGCTGACCGTTTTGAAACCTGTCGTTAGTGACGCGATACGTGCGGTCGAGCTTTTCGTTGAAGTTGTCAAAACTTAACTCAAAGCTTACAAACTGAAAAATAAGTAAGCAGGCAGCAAGGCCAATGGCCAAACCAAAAACGTTGATGGCCGAAAATACTTTGTTTTTGATAACATTGCGTAGGGCGATGGTTAGATAGCTGCGTAGCATAATGGTATTAATTAGTTGAATTGATAATTTATTTCTCAGAATTATTTCCGGTCTGCAATACCGGATCACATTCCATAGTAGTCTTCTTTTGGCTCTTCTCAATTTATATTCTGCAGGCCACCGGGAGGTATGGGGTGACTTCAGATCACGATTAAATTTTTGAATAAGGTCACCTTCAATTTCTTCTAGTAATTGAGAGGGGCAGAACCAGCGCAACAGGCGAATGGTCTTTGAATGTATTGGATCATACTCTTTTTTCATCTATTCACTTTTCAATGAGTTAATAGGATTTGTCGTTGCTGCTTTCATAACCTGAGTTGAAACAATAATCAATGTAAAAGCAAGTATGCCTAGTGCGGTAAATGGAATCACCCACCAGGAGATTGTAATTCTATACGAATAATTTTGCAAATAGCTATTCAATGCCAGCCATGAAACAGGAGCAGCAACGAGCAAAGCGACAACTGCTATCCGAATAAAATAATTATTGAGAAGCAACAAAAGATTGCCGACGCTGGCACCCAGAATTTTTCTTATAGCTAACTCCTTGGTTCGTTGTTCTGCGGTGTAAGCAGCCAGGCCAAGGATGCCGAGGCATGTCAGGAATATTCCGAGGAATGCAAACAGATCGGCGAGCTTACCAATAAAGTCAATGGTCTTATAATTATGAGTAAAACGATCACTTACAAATTGTGGCTCATCAACATTCAACGGGTCTAATTTTTTAAAGACAGCATCTACCCGCTTGAGGCTTGCTGTAAGGTCATTTGTCTTTGAAAGACGAATTGTAAGATGATTGTTTCCATCTCGCAACATTCCGATATAACATGGCGCAACCGGGTCGAAAGGAGAACCTCTTACTACATCACTTAGTACACCTATGATCCTTAACTCCCGGTCTCGTGTTTTTATTTTTTGCCCTATGGGGTTTTTCATACCCATGATCGTTACTGCAGTTTTATTAACCAGCACCGCGTTTGAATCGCTTTTGAATTCAGGGGAAAAATCCCTGCCTTCCAAAATCCTTATTCCATTGGTTTTTGTGAAATCGTAGTCTGTAGAGATACGACTGAATTGAATTTTTTCCTGCGATTGCTTTCCGTCCCATTCTACATAGTCGGTAAAATAGTCCACATCAATTCCTTCATTCGATTTAGTTACTGCCTCAACTACGCCCGAACTAAGCAATTCATTTTTTATGGCTGCATAGTTTTTCGCGATCTGATCATTAAAGGCAAAGCAAACCAGATTTTGCTGACTATAACCCAACTCACGGCTCTTCACGTACTGTATTTGCTCATGGATCACAATCATCCCGATGATGAGGAAAACAGAAATAACGTATTGCGCAGTTACCAGCAGCTTGCGAACACCCGGGTTCCTACCCTCAAGAACATTTCCTTTCAATACTTTGGCCGGCTTAAAGGAGGAAAAATAAAACGCTGGATAGAAACCCGACATCAGCCCTGTGATGATAACAAGAGCATTTACCAAGAACCAAAATTCAACGGACGCAAAGTCAATAGACAATTGTGCACGTACCAGCGTATTGAACCATGGGAGACAAAGTCTAACCAGAATAATTCCAGCCACAAATGAAATGATTGTTATAAAAAATGATTCGACAAAAAATTGTTGTATCAATTCCGATTTGCGCGACCCAATACTTTTTCGAATGCCAGTTTCCTTCGCTCTTCTTTCAGAGCGGGCTGTGGCAAGATTCATGTAGTTAATACAAGCAATGAATAAGGTAAGACCCGCTATCCATGTAAATAATTTTACGTACTCAATTTTTCCGCCGGCTTCTTTGCCATTAACAAATTTGTTGTGCAAATGCCACCGGTCCATTGCCTGCAGGAAAAGCTCCGGATTGGAGCCATCATCAAAGTGTTTTTTAACAAGGTCTTTAATCCGGGCATTTACTTCTTCAATTTCTGCACCTGAATTCATTTCCACATAAATCCGCGGGTAAAAGCTATCCCATTTGTCAACGTCTTTCAACAGCCAGGCATTTTTTTGTGCATAGTCATAAATCGGCACAAGAGCATGAAACCAAAATGTTGAATTGTCAGGAACATCCTTAAAAACTCCTGTAACTTTTAATTCAGTCACATGATCATATACTACCAACTGATTGATCGGGTCTCGATCACCAAAAAGCTCCTTCGCAGTGGTCTCATTCAACATAATTGAATACGGGTCGTCCAGTGAATGCGCCGTGCCCTTTATTAAAGGAATTCCAAACATTTCTAAAAACTCTCTTGAAACAGCTAAAACTTCCTTGCCTGATCTCTTATCCTTATAATCGATCGAATGCCCATAAGTACTTGAAGTTAGGCACGTGTTCCTGATCCGGTTGTCTGCACTTCTTAGTGCCATATAAGCCGGAACGCAATTGTCTTCTGTTGTATTTACAACACCATTGTATCTGAAGTTTACTTTGGCTTGAAAAATGCTTTTATGATTAGTGGCAAAATGATCATACGAGTATTCGTACTGAACCCAAAGCAGCATCAAAATACTGCTTGTAATACCTACGGCCAATCCTGAAATATTGATGAAGGAATAATATTTATTTCTATTTATTACTCGCAGAGATGTTTTCAAGTAATGTTGAATCATAATGCCACCGGTAAATTCCATTGTAAACTTATTCCTCAACAAAATTCCAGGTCTGCAAAACCTGATTACGTTCCAAAGCAATCTTCTCTTTGCTCTTCTTAGCTTATAGTTGCCTGATTGCTTTGAGTGGTCGGAAGATTGAATATCCCGGTTATATTTCTGAATAAGATCACCTTCAATTTCTTCCAAGAGATGCGTAGGGCAAATCCAGCGAAGAAAACGAAACGCCAGTCTTGAGACAGGGCTGTGATCTTTCAGTTCCATTTAAGACATCTTAAGTTGTGGCACCATCTTCCACAAATCAATTCGCACTTCTTTGATAGCACGTAGTGTAGCAATGCCGGCACTAGTAATACTGTAAATTCTTTTTCGCCGTCCTCCCCTTTCGTTTGTACCGCCTCCAAGGGCAGACTTAATCAATCCCTTATCTTCCAGTCGGTAAAGTGTTACGTGTACAGCGCTTAGGTTGACGTCTCGCTTCAGCCGCGTTTCAATCTCTTCCGAAATTGCGGCACCGTATGCCTCCTCTTGCAAGCCTGCAACCAGTGTCAGGATCAATTCTTCAAACTCGCCGAGATATTCTTTTGCCATATCCTTATATTTTGCTAAGTAAATAGAACAATTTAATTTATAAATAACAACTGCACACCTTTAAAAATTAAATTAACCGATCAAAATAAGCCCCATAGTGGCTCGTGGAAAATATTTGAGGAGGCAGTTATATGCTGCAAGATTTAACCTGTATACTGACAGATATCACAAATCGTAATACTTTTCACACAGATCGATAACCACCTCGTGCGAAAGTGGCTTTGATATAATGCCATCTACAAGCGTAGACTTATTTGCTTTCTCCTTATCGCGCGGGTCAAGCGAACTTGAAAGCATATTAATTATAGACTTGCCTTTAAATCCTTTGAACTGCTCACCCATCAGTTTAATAAACTCCCAGCCGTCTATTCCCGGCATGTTGATGTCTACAAATATGAGTGCAGGCCATCTGTCTTCTTTTTGATAATTGGCCAATTCCTGAAGGCCTTCACTACCCGACTTCACCGCCTGTATATCTTTAACCAAGCCTGTCTGCCGTAGGATAATTTTATTAAGGGTATTCACTACTTCGTCATCATCGATAAGAAGTACAAGGTCCAGTTGTTTAGAATCCACAATTACAAGGGTATGGAAAAGTTGAAGATGCTTCCTCTTGCATTATTGGGTTCTACCCAAATACGGCCGCTGTGAAGTTCTGTCACAATTTTATGACATTGAGCCAGCCCCAAACCGTTTCCTTCGTATTCTTCTTTTCGGTGCAATCGCTGATACAGTTTAAAAATCTTTTCACTGAACTGCGGATCAACTCCTATTCCATTATCAGCCACCGAAAATTTCCAATAACCTTCGTCTTTTACAGCAGAAACTTTAATTAAAGGAGGTTCTTTACTCCTGAACTTTAGTGCATTGCTAATCAGATTCTGAAATACAATCCTCAACTCCATGTCGTAACCCATCACCGAGGGTAACTCGCCCACTTCAATTTTAGCATTTGATTCTTTTATCCAGCGATCAAGGTCGGCTTCAACTTCTTTCAAAATTACATTGCAGTCCACCTTAGACATTAACGCTTCTTTACCAATTCGTGAATATTCCAGCAGTCCTTTAATCAACGAACTCATTCGCAGTGAAGCCTGATTAATAAAGTTCAAGTACTGAGGTACTTCCTTATCGGGATGATCGCGCAATAGGGTACTGAGCAAACCGATAAATCCTTGTATGGTATGCAGCGGTTCTTGCAGATCGTGAGAGGCAACATACGCGAATTGTTCCATCTCCACATTCTTTCGCTCCAATTCTTCCGCATACTTCTTAACTCCTTCTGCCTTCTTTAAGTCTGTATTGTCAAGGTGGCAACCAATCATTACCGACGGGTTTCCCTGTTCATCGCGTTTAACGATATTGCCCGAACAAATTACCCAAACGATCGATCCCTCCTTGTGTTTATACCGCACCTCTATTTCAAAAGGGATCTTACCGTTTGATTCAATATGTTTTCCTAACAATGAATAGGTATCCGGTAAGTCAGAGGGGTGCATTAATTTATTAATGGTGTCCACCGAGTTCTCGAGTTCCTCATCTTTATAACCTAGCATGGCTTTCAAATGCGGGCTGATAAACATGGCGTTCTCCTTAATTTGCCAAATCCAATAACCGGCCAGAGTGCTTTCGGTTATACTATTAAATAAGGCCTCTTTCTCTTTAAGTTTAACCTTAACTTCCTCAAGCTCTCTCCTGAGTTCATCAACTATATCGTCCGCTTTCGTCCTTACACTTACTTCTTCTTTCATATCGAAAACCTTATTTGGCTACATTACCTGTACCATGGTAAAAATACAGCTTGAAAGCCGCAAATATAGGGTTGCAGACACAAATTACGTGTCGGAAAATGAAAACTTGTTATGACAGAATTAATCAGAAGAAAGCCAATGCCCCACAGAACTTTCTTGCCTTTTATATAATCTATACAATATCAGACAATCACAGCCTTCAAAAATGTAACCAATTTCACTGTTCCTAGTATTAATAGTAGAGCGTATCGGCCCCAAACCTGTTAAACAGTACTTCCTATGCTGAAGAACTATATAATCACCGCCCTGAGAAACCTTCTCAAAAACAAAGGCTTCTCTGTAATCAACATCCTTGGCCTTTCTATCGGCCTCGCTTCGTTCATGCTCATCTCCTTATATGTGTACCATGAGCTTACCATGGACAGCTATCATAAAAACGCTAATCGCATATACCGCATCGTTGAAAACCTGCGCACAGAAAATGAATTACTGTTTCAATCGGTGAGCTCTCCTCCTATGGGCCCGATGATAGCGCATGATTTCCCCGAAGTACAAGCCTTCGTGCGCTTTACACAAAATGGCGTGCTGGTACGTAAAGACAATCTATCCTACTATGAAGAAGATTGCTACCTCGCCGATTCAAGTGTATTTGATATTTTCTCTTTTAAAGTATTGAAAGGAAATGCAAAGACAGCGTTGACAGAACCCAATACTACGGTATTGACGGAGTCTGCTGCCCGAAAATACTTTGGCGACAAAGACCCGCTTGGGCAAACACTTGAGATGGATGGTGACCAGATTAAAATTACCGGCATCATGGCCGACGTACCCGAAAACTCCCACTTCCGCTTTGACATGCTGATTTCATTTAGTACGTGGAGCATTAACAACAAAAAGTCCGAGCTTAATGAGTGGTTTTGGAATGGCTTCCATACTTACTTCCTGCTGAAAGACGAAAAACAGATTGCCAATGTGAGGGCAAAGATGGCCGGCTTCATTACGCGCAATATTGAAAAAGGAGGAATGTATTATGAAGAGCTTCCCTTACAACCGTTAAAAAGTATTTACCTGGAGACACCACGCTCATGGGAAAATGGAAAAAGGGGAAGTATCAACAACCTGTACATCTTATCCATCATTGCATTGTTTATTCTTCTTATTGCGTGCTTCAACTATGTAAACCTTGCTACCGCAAGAGCTTCACGCAGGCTAAAAGAAGTTGGGTTGCGCAAAGTACTTGGCGCACAGAGGCGCAGCCTGATTTTTCAGTTCCTGGGCGAGTCGGTTATCGTAAGTGTGATGGCAACACTACTTGGCTTTGGTCTGGCATGGGTTGTATTGCCCTCGTTCAACAACCTTGTGGAAACAACGTTGGGCTTTGGTATTTTTCCGCACAGCTATTACATGTGGGGAGGACTTGCCACGCTTGCCATAGTGCTTGGACTATTCTCGGGTATGTATCCTGCACTGATGATCTCCGGCTTCGAGCCATTGCAAATATTCAGGCCATCACTGCGCGGCATGTTCAGTCATCAGAATTTCAGAAAGGTATTGGTGGCTGCGCAGTTCATCATCTCTATTACACTTGTGGCCGGCACGCTGCTGGTATTCGATCAGCTTTCACTGGTGCGCAATAGTAACCTTGGGTTTCAGAAAAAAGCTACACTGACAATTCAATACAATGGCAACAAGGCTGTGCGTGAGCATTTGGAATCAATAAAGAATGAATTGGCGCGGGTGCCTGGTATCACTTCAATTACTGCATCGCACACGGTGCCGGGGCAGCAGGTTACCAACTGGTATGCACAACTTGAAATGAAAGACGGCAAGATGTCGCCCACCAATATTAACACCAACCTGATTGATCATGATTTTATTCGGGCCTACGGAATTGAAATGCTGGCCGGTCGCAATTTCGACCGCGCTTCAAAAGCAGATGACACTACCGCATTTATTATAAATGAAACTGCCATGAAGGACTTTGGGTGGACAACACAAGATGCTCTTGGCAAAAAAGTGGATCAGGGTGGAAAGAAGGGATTCATCATTGGTGTAATGAAAGATTTCCATTATGAATCGCTGCATCATAAAGTTGAGCCGCTGATGGTAAACCTGAGACCTAATTCTTTCAGTGTGTTGTCGTTAAAGATAAACTCATCCGAAATTCCCGTTGTGGTGGCTCAGGTAGAAAAGGAATGGAAGGCTTTGGTTCCAACACTTCCGTTTCGTTATTCGTTTCTCGATCAGGATTACGACAAACTCTACAAAGCCGACACACAACTCAGTAAAGTTGCAAGTGTCTTCAGCGGACTTGCAATCTTCGTAGGATGCCTTGGATTACTGGGCTTAACGTCATTCTCAGTAGAGCGCAGAATAAAAGAGATAGGCATACGCAAAGTACTGGGTGCCTCGGTAGGTAATGTCATCTTTATGATATCCAAAGAATTTGTAGGCTTGATTCTCCTCTCTTTTGTAGTGGCAATACCCGTTACGTATTATCTTATTACAAGGTGGCTGCAGAATTTTACAGATCGCATTACGATTGGCCCTGTAACTTTCATTCTTGCAGGGCTATCGGTGCTGGCGCTCGCATGGCTTACCATAAGCTTTCTATCATTCAAAGCTGCTGCAACTAATCCGAGCCAGACGTTGAGGACGGAGTAGGTTTAGTTACTAGTTAAGGGTTAGTGGTTAATAGTAGTCCGCGTACTTCAAAAATCTTTATTCGTTATTCTTGATTCTTAATTCATACTCTTACTTAGAGCTATTCAGATTTAAGAATGAAGAATTCAGATTTTAGATTTTAGATGTATCATGCCTCGTTCAAGGGATACTCTTCCCAAGTCGTAATGATAATTCTTAATTCAAATTATTCCTTTATCAATTCGATTTAGGAATCAAGAGTGCATGTTAGTTTTTTTAAAAAATCGTATGTTTTTCTGTCAAAACGCATTCTACATTTGCAGCAAAAATTAAAAGAAATGAAAGTACTCATTAGTTATAGCCTCTATATATTCTGCTTATTTAGCTTATTTAGCTGCCAAAAACATGATCCTGCTCCAACTTATGCTGTAACCTATGATGGTAATGGCAGTGACAGTGGTAGTGTTCCCATTGATACCAAAACCTATTCCAATGGATCATCTGTAACTGTGCTTGAAAACACAGGTAGTCTTATAAAACTCGGATATACATTTTCTAATTGGAATACCCGAGCTGATGGAACTGGTTCAAGCTATGCTGCCGGCTCTAAATTCAATATGAGTACAACCAGCATTACTTTATATGCAACGTGGGTTCCAGCGGGCACTGTATGGACTTTAGGTTCTTTACCTGTTCCCGGTACATGGCGAGCAATCACCTATGGCGACAACAAGTTTGTTGCTCTTACAAACAAAGGCACATCTGCTGCATCAATTGATGGAGGAAAAACCTGGGCAGTTGGTAGTCTCCCTTCAGCTAATAATTGGCAGGCTATTGCTTATGGCGGCAATACCTTTGTTGCCATAACAGCCTATAAAGTAGCCACCGCTTCACCGGTAGTTGGTGCTACTTCATCAGATGGAATTAGCTGGACAACACAAACATTACCAGCCCCAACATCAGGTGGGACATTTTTAGATATTGCTTATGGTAACGGTCTCTTTGTTGCCGTTGGCGCGTATTCTTCAGGTATTGTTTCATCAGATGGAGTAACATGGAAAACAGGAAATCTCGATGAAGATAACTGGACTTCCGTAGCTTTTGGAAACAATACTTTTGTTGCCGTAGCTCAAAAAAATGTGGCCACATCTGCGGATGGAGTTAACTGGACGACTCAAACAATTCCATCTCTAACTGGTGGATACTGGCAGGCAGTAACCTTTGGTAACGGTATCTTTTGCGCTCTTGACGGTGACGGGCACAATATGGCAACATCATCTGACGGCATACACTGGACTTTACAAACCCTGCAAGCCGGTACTGGATACGCAGGATTATGGTATGATGTAGCCTTTGGAAATGGAACATTTGTGGCGATCCGAAACGGAACCACAACTCTTGCAACTTCAACTAATGGAGTATCATGGACATTATATCAAGCTCTGCCAAATTATTCTGATTGGATTACGCTCGCTTATGGTAATGGAACCTTTATTACATTATCCTCTTCAGGGGCCTTGGCAATATCAAACTAAGAAACTGGCAAGGCGATTATTAATCCTTGTTGGATAATCATTGATAGTTATTCGTCATTGGCACACTTCAAAAATCTTTATTCGTTATTCTTGATTCTTAATTCAAACTCTTACTTAGAGCAATTCAGGTTTTAGATTTTAGAAGTATCACGCCTCGTCCAAGAGATACTCTCCCCACCAATGCTGTCATACCGGACGGAACGCGGACAGGCATGTGCGTGATCCGGTGTCCCATTGCGCGAAGAGTGCGGAACTTTTATTAAGGGGATGCCCCCGATGTTACCGGGACAGGCGGATCGCACACTTTCCATTTCACATGCTGTCCGGCATGACAAGTAATATAAATAGAGTATTCCTTCGATTTAAGAATGAAGAATTCAAATTTTAGATTCTAGAAGTATCATGCCTCGTCCAAGAGATACTCTTCCCACCAATGCTGTCATACCGGACGGAACGCGGGCAGGCATGTGCGTGATCCGGTATCCCATTGTGCGAATATTGCCTAAGGTCGGTGTTGTCACCGACCTATCATCACAGGCGCTCATCAATATGAGTAATGAAACCCCAGACGTCCAGATTTAATAAGTAAAGATGAGCCAATGAAAACCAATAGTCTTCAGGTTGTCCTGGCTGAGTTCAACTTGTCAACGGTAAAATAAATTACTTAGATTAGTTGATTGACGTCGGTCACAACACCGACCTAAGGCAAAATTTCGATTTAAGAATGAAGAATTCAGATTTATGATTTTAGAAGTTGCTTACTTCAACAATCTTATATCTGAATTCCTAATTCTTAGATCAATCCATATTTTTATGGTTGATGACAACCCACCGCTACACTCCAATAATCAGTATTAGGTGAATAGCTGTAGTTGGGAGGAGTTTGTGTTTCTACAAGGATCTGATACGAGGATGTTGATTTAGCAAATGAGAACATAGTCGTACCTATTGTAAGTAAACTCTGCCCCCATGGCCCAGGATAATTTGCATTCCCTATCCATGCTGAACCAGTAACATAGTTTCCATTTCCGTCATAAACCGTAAACCGGTTAGGAACATCCAGCGCAGCACAACTAAGAGTTATGATCTCTCCCGCAATCAAACAAGACACGTCTACATTTTGCCGGGGATATTGATGATAGCTGTTGATAGTACTATAGTTGCCACTATAAAAGGCACTACAAACAGTGCAGCCCGGAGTAGTACACACTCCACTAACGCAAGTGTAACCGGTAGTACATGCGGGGCTGCAGGTTACGGGAACGCAATACGAGCCATTACAAGTACTACCCGCAGGGCATGGACACAATTGAAAACATTGCCCGTTAAAACAACCCCAACCCGCTGCACAATGACTTGTAGGGGAACAATCGGATAGCGGTTTTACTACTCCTGCTTGTCCCGGCACATTT
>Ga0206976_1116_pt1 | contig 25772 bp, 28 predicted proteins | sample Alteio_BWOrgHeat_82_FD_152926 | JGI IMG/M metagenome (GOLD analysis project Ga0206976, IMG submission 152926) | Enriched cells from forest soil in Barre Woods Harvard Forest LTER site, Petersham, Massachusetts, United States -... | ecosystem: Environmental > Terrestrial > Soil > Temperate forest >... | reverse complement strand
CAGCAGCATCTGGAAACTAAAAAAGGAAAGGTAATTGAAGTATCCGCCAGCTCTTCTGTTTTTCAAAATGGATGGGCTCAGGATGACTTAATTCATATCGCGCAACCTTATTCTCTTGACCCCAAATCGGGTGAAGTGGTGGGCGATCATAATGGAGCTCATTATTATACCATCGGGCAGCGGAGAGGGTTGAACCTCGGGGGATTTGAAAAGCCATTGTTTGTGATTGGCACAGATACTGAAAAAAATATTATTTACACCGGCATGGGTGAAGATCATCCGGGTCTATATAGAAAAGGTCTGTTCATTCCGCTAGCTGATGAACACTGGGTGCGCGAAGATTTAAAATTGCAAAACGGAGAAATCAGAAACACCCAAGCACGCATTCGCTACCGTCAGCCGTTAGAAGACTGTACACTCCATCAAAAAGAAAATGGATTGTATATCATCTTTGATAAACCACAGCGGGGAATAACTTCCGGGCAATTTGCAGCGTGGTATGATGGTGAAGAATTGATCGGGTCTGGTGTAATTGCCAATTAGATTTCAGTAAGCATATCCTATTTTTGAATGGAGGCAGACATTCATACACTTTACGAATCAGATTTCTATCGCATTCTTGACTTCAAATGCCGTTGTGTTGACTGCCGTACATCCAAACCGGAGTATGGCGAATCCTTTTGCATCAGTTTTGTCCGTAAAGGAAATTTTCTCTTCAATGTTTTTCGTCAATCACTTGACTCTTATACCGGGTGTGTGCTCATTACAAAGCCCGGATATGAGCACACGGTTACTCATGTACACACTGTACCTGATGAATGCACCATCATTGAATTTAAACTCTCGTTCTTTCAGGAACTGATAGAGCAATATGGGTCACTCAATTTCTTCAGAGACAACGATCTGCACTCTACTCTAATAAAGACAAACACCGAAACCGAATTTCTGCATTTCACTATTATGCGATTGATCTTAATGCATTCAGCAGGAAAATTAGAAATCGATAATCTTGTAATGGAAGTTGTCAGCAAGGTGTTGAGCAACATCACCGACTACAAGCCAGACTTTCGCATTAATATGAGACTGAAGAAAAATCATCTCATTACCATTGAGCGGGCAAAAGAATACATTGCCCATCATTACGCAGACGACATTTCGCTATACGAAATCGCTGGCTTTGCCAATGTTAGTGTATTTCATTTCAGCAGAATCTTCAAAACATTCACCGCAGCGTCTCCGCATCAATATTTACTATCTACCCGATTGAAAAATGCCGAGTTGTTACTTCGCAACTCCTCAATGCCTGTTGCAGACATTGCATTCTCTTCCGGCTTCAACAGCATTGAACACTTCACAGCTTCATTTAGTCAGAAGTACAAAACACCGCCTGCCGGTTTCAGATCTCGAAACGGGTTTTCGTTCTTACCCGCTTAGAACAGCCCTGTTTCTATTTTAAAATGAGCAAGATTTCTAAAGTCTCACGGGAGAGTTGGATTTAGCTTTGTTCATTAAATAATTAAAAAATCATGAAACACACATTATTAAAAACGTTGGAAAACTCCAGAGTCTATACACTGACTGTTGCCGAAGCAATGCCAGAAAATCTTTACGATACCAAGCCAAAGGGTGCAGGGTGGAACTTTTTGGAATTGATGGATCACTTGGCTTATGGCATTGCATGGTGGGAGAATAATTTTGTAAAAGGAAACAAAGTTGACTGGAACCCGCCCGCATCTAAAAAGAATAAAAAGGAAGTGATCAGTCACCTGAATCAATCCTACGATTCACTACAAAAGACTTTAGAAGCAGAAAAGCTTACCGATAACTCTATGACCGGTTTCTTTGCCACGCTCGATCACATCACACATCATCGGGGTCAAGCCACAATGTATTTGCGAAGTCAACAGATCGCTCCTCCTGATTATATGTACTAAGAGAGAATTGCAGGGTAGATCGGTACTGCACCAACTGTATAACGAGAATAGACTCCGAAGATTAATTTCTGATTTTCGGAGTTGCTATTCTTTGCAAACACCATGTCTGCCGGATGGGCTTTTCATTTTGTAGCTTATGAATAACTGCAGTTCTCCTTTCTGCGCTCAGTGTTTCAAGTGAACTGAGCTTACCAAAAGCCCAAGATTCTTTGTGCACCACTTCCAGTCCACAGCTCTTAAAAAAGGCTTCAGCATCTTCATAACTTTCAAATCGGTTTTCGTCCAGCTTGTGTTCTTTACGAAAGTTACTTGCCTCGGCAGATTCGTCTTTGTGCTTTACGCTATCCTTCACATAAACGTCGGCTGTGATCCAATAACCGCCACGCTCTTGCAATATCTGATGAATAATTCTGCATAGCTTAGCTTTTTCTTCCCGATTGAAATAAGGAAGTAATCCTTCGTTGACAATCGTCACTGGACCTTGCGGAAACAATTTTACGATGTTGCGAAATGCTTCGAGATCAAAAACATTTAAAGGCATTGTCTTGATATCTCCTTTCAAGATGAGATGATCTTTCCTGATCAGGCTATCTTGTAATTTCTTTTTTAAATTGATTACGTCGGGAAGGTCGGTATCAATAACATGAACGTTTTGGTCTACACACAAGTCCAATCCGCGGAAGGAATATCCCGAAGAAAATTCCAGAATATTGTCAGAAGGATATTTGTGAAGCATTTCGTTGATGCTCCAATACCTGTTTTCGAAGTGAATCAATTTTCGGAAATCAACTTTTTGCTGAGCTCCATTCTCAGATTCGTCCAGCAAAGCCGCTGTTTCCTTGGCGAATGGTATTTTGGTATTGGCCTTCAGCCGGATCAATGCTGTTGCCGAAGGGGAAATGGATGTAAACCGCGTTGTGGTATCCCGCTGCGAAAGTCCTTCCATAACAAAAGCGCAATTCAGTAGTGCAAAGAATAAAACTCGTCTCATTGAATTTTATCTAGAGACAAACGAGCATAAGAAAAGGTTGCTCTGGCAAGTACCAATTACAATTGCCAGTACATTTTATTCCAGCATCGCCGTGCGATCTTCCGAAGGGCGTGGTTTCAAATGGTATTGCATGATAAGGCGGGCACAGGTATTCCAGCGCAAGATAGGATCATCGTTAGATGCTTTGTGGACACCTTCTGCTTTTTCATATAACTCCATCGCTTCCATATACCATTCATAAGCATCAAACTCAGCGCCTGGCAGTCGCGATGTAAGTGCTGCGCTCCCTTGGCGCTCATGCACAATGCCTGCGTAATACAGTCGCGAATATTCATCTTTCAATGTGTTGGCCAATTTCAAGGCATCGGTTCGCGCCTTAGATGAAGACTGACCAAACTGATCTGTCAGTGCCAACAACAAAATAACGGCCGCGCGTTGGTTGTCGGGATCTATGCGTTGAATATCGAGGCAAATACTTTCGGCTAGCTCCGGCTGGTTGAGCAATCGATATTGTTCTGCCTTGGCGATGGCGGCTTCAACTCCTTCTTTAGAAAGTGGTTTCAGTTTAAACTGAGTGGCGGTCAATGTCTCTTGGGTAGTCATGGTGTTAATTCTTTTTGGTAAACAATCGGAAGAATCTGAACAGTGGATCATAGAACCTGTCGGCCACCCGTTCTTTTAACGGAATGATGGCGTTGTCTGTGATGGTAATTTTTTCGGGGCAAACGGTGGTGCAGCATTTTGTGATATTACAAAAGCCGATGCCCTCCTGCTTTTTTAAATCTTCGGTGCGGTCTTCAACATCAAGCGGATGCATCTCCAGCGCGGCTGTATAGACCATGTGCCGCGGACCGGCAAATTTCTCGTGTAAATCATGTTCGCGCAACACGTGGCAAACATCCTGACACAAAAAGCATTCAATGCACTTGCGGAACTCTTGTACCCGATCAATATCGCTTTGCGCCATGCGCCAAGTTCCATCGGCAGCGTCTGGCTTACGGGGTTTGAACTTCTTTATTCTCTTTTTTACTCTGTAGTTAACCGAAACATCTGTCACTAAATCTTTGATTATCGGAAAGGCTTTCATCGGATGAATGGTGACAGGCTTATCCACGGGCACCTGATCCATTCGCGTCATGCACATAAGTCTCGGCCTGCCATTGATTTCGGCAGAACACGATCCGCATTTGCCGGCTTTACAATTCCAACGAACAGCCAGATCATTGGCGTGCTCAGCCTGAATCTGGTGAACAGCGTCAAGCACGACCATTCCTTCGGTAATTTCTGTTTGGTAATCTTTCAGTTGACCACCATTTGAATCAGAACGCCATATTTGAAATGTTACTTTCATTTGCAGTTCATTCGCCGAAGCTAGTTAATCGTTATAAGTTAATCGTAACCCACCTTCTATTGACAAGCGCCTATTGCCTAATGCCTATACCCAAAGCCTAATACTATTTATTCTCCTCCACAATCTGTTGCAAGTCATCTCTTAATTTCTGTTTTGGTATTCGCTGCAGCTTCATTTTTTCTCCTTTCGAAATAGAAAGGTTCACACTCCCAAGCTCCTCGCTCTTATCCGGGAAGTCATCGCGAAAATGTCCACCTCTGCTTTCCTTGCGCTCAAGTGCCGACATCGCAATCGCTTCCGCCACAGTAAGCATGTGTTTCAGTTCTATTGCCGTATGCCAGCCTGGGTTATAACCACGATTACCGCCGCATGCCACTTTTGCAGCGCGACGTTTCAGTTCTTCTAATCTATTCAATGCTTCTATCAACTCTTTTTCAGTACGCACAATGCCCACCAAGTCTTGCATCATCTCCTGCAAGTCACTTTGAATCTGAAAAGGATTTTCTTTATCTGCGTTTGCTTCGCGCGAAAACGGGTCCAAAGCTTCCTTACTTAGTTCTTCAATCTGTTTTTCGCTCAGCTTTCCTTTTTGATTTGCTTTAGCGTATTGCGCTGCCGATTCGCCCGCCCGCTTTCCAAACACCAGAAGGTCAGATAGCGAGTTGCCACCTAGCCGGTTTGCACCATGAAGGCCGGCCGCACATTCGCCGGCCGCAAAAAGCCCCGGCACCGTTGTCATCTGCGTGTCTGCATCTACACGAATACCCCCCATTATATAATGAGTAGTCGGCCCCACCTCCATCGATTCTTTAGTAATATCTACATTGGCCAGTTCTTTAAACTGGTGATACATGCTCGGCAACTTCTTTTTTATATGCTCAGGCGCATTTGAGATTTTCTCCTTTATCCATGCGATATCGAGGAAGACGCCACCATGAGGTGAGCCACGTCCTTCTTTTATTTCCCTGCGTATGCATCGTGCCACGTGGTCGCGCGTGAGCAACTCCGGCGGACGTTTTGCATTCTTATCGCCTTGTGTATAGCGCCAGCCCTCCTCTTCGTTATTGGATGTTTGATTCTTATAATTTTCGGGAATGTCATCAAACATAAATCTTTTGCCATTGCTATTGCGCAGCACTCCACCCTCTCCGCGTACACCTTCGGTGATGAGCAATCCGCGGACGCTGGGAGGCCAGACCATTCCGGTAGGATGAAACTGAACAAACTCCATATCGATCAGTTCTGCACCAGCATGGTACGCTATTGATATTCCGCCACCGGTGCAATCCCAGCTGTTGCTCGATATTTTGTAAATCTTACCCATGCCGCCAGTAGCGATGATGACGGCTTTGCTATGAAAAATTTTAAACAGCCCCTTCTCCCGGTCGTATGCAATTGCGCCGGCAATGCGATCACCGTCTTTGAGAAGGCTTACGATGGTGTATTCCTGATAAATATCTATTCCCTGATGGATGCCATGATCTTGCAGCGTGCGAATCATTTCTAAACCAGTGCGGTCGCCCACGTGTGCCAGCCGCGGATATTTATGCCCGCCAAAGTTCCGTTGTAGTATCCTTCCGTCTGCCGTTCTGTCAAACACTGCTCCCCACGCTTCTAATTCACGCACACGATCGGGTGCTTCTTTGGTGAAGAGTTCCACCATCCGCCAGTTGTTAAGATATTGACCACCGCGCATGGTGTCGGCAAAGTGTACTTTCCAATTATCGCGATCGTCAACATTGCCGAGCGAAGCAGCTACTCCGCCTTCGGCCATTACCGTATGTGCCTTGCCCAACAGCGACCGGCAAACCATACCTACTGAGACGCCGGCAGCAGAAGCTTCAATAGCAGCGCGTAGCCCGGCTCCGCCAGAGCCAATCACCAATACATCGTGGCTGTATGTTTCGTAGGTGCTCATTCAGAATATTCGCCAGTCGGTCCAGATTCCCATTGAGCATAACCTTACATAAACATCGGAGAACATGACCCAGAATAAACTGAACCATGCAAAGTTCATGTGCTTCCGGTTGAGGCAGCTCGCACAGTCATAGAGCTTTTTGCGCACCGGCGCTTGTGAAAGCCGGTCCTTGATACCGCCTATTAAGTGCCTGAACGAATGACAACTGAAAGTATAGCAACCCAGTAGTGTAGCGTTGATAGCCAGCACAAAAGTGCCGATGCCCAGGCCAAAGATTTCCTTTCCTGTTGCCGCATCGGTAAACCACATCGCTTTCCACGCATCGTAGGCAAGAAGGAAAACGAATAGAATGGCGAGGTATAAAAAGTAACGGTGCACATTTTGAAGAATCAGCGGAAAAGAGTTTTCTCCCCAATACGTTTTGCGTGGCTCGCCTACGCCACAGGCGGGTGGATCGGCCCAAAACGATTTATAGTAAGCTCCTCTATAATAATAGCATGTGAAGCGCATTCCGCCCGGTGCCCACAAAATCAAAAGCGCTGGCGAGAAAGGCAATACCAAAGGCCACCACAATGGCTTGTCGCCAAACCAACTGTGCGGTGAGCCTCCAAAGATTTCGGGGGAATAAAACGGAGAGAGGTAGTTGCCAAGAAAATAATGCTGACCCTGAAATGCGGCCCACGTGGCATAGACGATAAACGAGCCTAGTCCAAGAAATACTACAAGCGGGCGACCCCACCATAAATCCTTCCGGGCAGTATTTCCAAAACCAGAGTTTATCAAAGAGACTCTTGTTTAATTGTCCCTGATTTTAATGAAAATTAAAACTAAAAACAACTGGAATGTGACTGGAAAGTAATACCAGCAAGCGCTTATATCAATTCAGAAACTTCCCTCCCCTTTTTCAAGGGAATTTTTACAGAAGAGAATTAGCAATCAGTCCGTTAAATCGACTGGAGCAACTTTATCATCGAAACAGATTCTCCTATTTTCTCCTTTAGGGATTGAATCGCCACACGTTCCTGCTTCATGGTATCTCTGTCGCGGAGCGTAACGGTATTGTCTTGCAACGTTTGGTGATCGATAGTTATGCAATAAGGAGTGCCGATTGCATCCATACGCCTGTATCGCCTGCCGATAGTATCTTTTTCTTCGTAGTAGCAACGGAAAGTAGATTTCAACTGATCCACCACCGACTTCGCTTTTTCGTCGAGACCATCTTTCTTCACCAGCGGCAACACAGCAATCTTGTAAGGCGCCAGTGCAGCAGGGATAGAAAGCACTACACGCTCATTGCCCTCCTCGCCATCGGTCCCGATATTCTTCGGGACGAGTTTCTCTTCTTTGTATGAATTCGACAAAATCGAAAGGAACAACCGGTCGAGTCCCACCGAAGTCTCGACTACATACGGCACATAACTCTGATTCGACTCGGTATCAAAATACTGAAGCTTCTTGCCAGAGAATTTCTCGTGGCTCTTCAAGTCAAAGTCCGTGCGACTGTGAATCCCTTCCAGTTCTTTAAAGCCCATCGGGAAGTTGAACTGAATATCGCAGGCTGCATTGGCATAGTGAGCCAAGTTCAGGTGATCATGAAAGCGATAATTCTCCGTCCCAAGACCTAATGCCTGATGCCACTTCATTCTCTTCGCTTTCCAAAATTCATAAGCTTCCATCTCCGTTCCGGGCTTCACAAAATATTGCATCTCCATCTGCTCAAATTCGCGCATACGGAAAATAAACTGACGCGCTACAATTTCGTTTCTGAAAGCCTTACCAATCTGGGCAATCCCAAAAGGGATTTTCATCCTGCCCGTCTTTTGCACATTCAGGAAGTTCACAAAAATTCCCTGTGCAGTCTCGGGGCGCAAATAAATCTTGTTCGCATCTTCGGCAATCGAGCCCATCTCGGTGCTGAACATCAGGTTAAACTGCCGCACGTCCGTCCAGTTTTTTGTGCCGCTGATCGGGTCATTGATTTCAAGGTCCACGATCAACTGCTTCATCGCCACCATGTCGTTGCCGGTCATCGCGTTCTTCAGTCGTTCGTTGGCTTCGTCTACTTTCTTTTTGTATTCTAGCACACGCGGGTTAGTCTCCGAAAACATCTTCTTATCAAACGATTCACCAAAACGCTTCGCAGCTTTCTCTATTTCCTTTTCGATCTTCTCTTCCATCTTGCCGATAGCATCTTCCACCAGCACATCGGCACGGTAGCGCTTCTTCGAGTCTTTGTTATCGATCATCGGGTCGTTGAAGGCATCCACGTGGCCGCTCGCCTTCCACACGGTGGGGTGCATAAATATAGCCGCATCAATACCCACAATATTGTCGTGCATCTGCGTCATAAACTTCCACCAGTATTCCTTGATGTTGTTTTTCAGTTCCACGCCATTCTGCCCGTAGTCATAGACAGCGCTGAGTCCGTCATAAATTTCACTGGAAGGAAACACAAACCCATACTCCTTGGCATGGGAAATCACTTTTTTCAACAGGTTCTCTTGATCGTTTGCCATAAGGGTGCCCACCGAAGTCTTTCATGAAGGTGGGGGTGCAAAAATAATGGGAAAGTTTAAAGTTGTAAGTAAAAAGTGGAAAGTAGAGCGAGAAAAGTTTGGGCTTTGTCCGACGAAGTCTTCAGGCTTCAAAAGTTTCTCAAGAGCCAAAATTCTCAATGAGGCTAACAATAACATTTCGAAGTTCTTATGACCCAGATTGGTTAATTTGATAAGTGATTCAATAGTTTTTTTGTCCGTAAATCTTACATAAACTCGACTTACATTTGCAGCAAAATCAAAAAGATGAAAGTAACTGTTACTTATAGCTTCTATTTACTCTGTCTACTTAGCTTGTTGAGCTGCCAAAAACATGATCCCGCTCCAACGTATGCCGTTACCTATGATGGCAATGGCAGTGATGGAGGCACAGTACCTGTTGATACCAAGACCTATTCCAATGGATCACACGTGACCGTGCTGGACAACACGGGTAATCTTGTGAAACTCGGATATGCATTTTCGAATTGGAATACCAAGGCTGACGGAACTGGTTCAACCTATACTGTCGGTTCTACATTTAACATGAGTACAACCAACGTTACTTTATATGCCAATTGGACTCCTCCTGCTACTGCTTGGACTACAAGCTCGTTACCAGGTGCTGATGTGTGGTTTAGTGTTGTTTTTGGTGGAGGTAGGTTTGTTGCCATCTCACAATCAGGCGTCTCAGCTGCATCAACCGATGGAGGAAAAACCTGGACGGCTGGCAGGCTACCTTCCGGATTTTGGTATCCCCTTACTTATGGAGGCAATAATTTTGTTGCGATGACATTTGAGGTACCTATTAATTCACCAATAATTGCCGCAACTTCACCGAATGGAATTAGCTGGACACAAACAACACCCGATCCGGCCACAAACTTAGATCAAAACTTCACCAGTATTGCTTATGGTAATGGCCTTTTTGTTATAGTTGGCCAAGGAAGTTTATGCTTTGTCTCATCCGATGGAGTAACCTGGCAAACTGGAAATTTCTCCCGCCAAAGTTCATATGGTTATGACGCTTATATAACTTTTGGAAACAACATTTTTGTTGCTGTAACAAATAACTATGTGGGTGCTTCTGAGGCTACTTCTGCGTCTACTTATGCGTCTACTTCTTCGGATGGAATTAACTGGACAATTCAAACAACTCTGCCTAGTGTATCCTGGCAGGCAATAACTTTTGGAAACAATGTGTTTTGCGCAATTGATTCAGGAGGGAAATACACAGTAACATCTGCTGACGGAATAAATTGGACCACGCAAACTCTACCGGCTACTATTGGATATCTTGGAGCACTAACCTTCGGGAATGGAGCATTCGTGACGATCGGCTATGAAAGCACTACTGTTGGAACATCAACTGATGGCGCGACATGGAAATTATATCAAACTTTACCCGGTGCTTTCCAATGGAATTCCATTACCTATGGTAACGGTAGCTTTGTTGCAATAGAACCTAATGGCCATGTAGCAATATCAAATTAGAAACCGCCATCGTTGATCTTTCGGTTTTTCCGGCGCCAGTCAGGTCTTCCGACCTGACGTTTTAAAAATCTCGAGTGTATTGCCATATCCCAATGAGACCCGAAGAATATTTGGTTACGTCTATATAGCGAAGCAACAGGTCTTCAAATCTCGTCAGGTCGAAAGACCTGACTGCACGGGTGAACGCGCAGACATCGTGTATTATCCATTTTTCCTCTATTTAGTGCCCGTCAGGTCTTCCGACCTGACGTTTTAAAAATCTCGAGTGTATTGCCATATCCCAATGGGACCCGAAGAATATTTGGTTACGTGTGTAAAGTGAAGCAACAAGTCTTCAAGTCTAGTCAGGTCGAAAGACCTGACTGCACGGGTGAACGCGCAGATAGTGAATATCATCCATTTTTAGCGTATTTAATCATTTTTATGGGCCTTCGGCTTAAAGAGCGCGGCCGCTTTAAGGCTTGTAATTGCCACAATGTTTTGGTTGGATAACTATACCAATGATCAAACCCACTAGTAGCGTTACTATATGAACAGAAATTGTTAGCAATAACTCGTTGAACAGACTCTATAGTCTTGTGCTTGTCACATCAGATGTCTACTGTAGCACAAAGAAGACGTGATGTAACTCATCGGAGACGTGATGTGTTCAATCAGAGACGCGATGTGTTCAATCGGAGACGTGACGTACTTCATCACGTCTAATGTGTGTTAAATCTTTGACGTGACGTAACACATCACGTCTAATATGTAAGACGTCAGACATCTGATGTAGTAAATAGTATCTCATGTGTGGCACATCATGTCTAATATGTCGCACGTCAGATGTCTGATGTGATACATCACGTCAAAGATGTGGGATATCCGGTCTCTGAGGTAGTATGTCAGGATCGATGTTCAGGAATAGCGACTAAATACTATTTAATGGCTCAATTCGACCCGCCATGACTTCCTCGTCCGTGCCCGTCAGGTTGCAAAACCTGATGTCATAAAAATTCCAATTTTATTTATCTTCGAATGACGCTTGGTAATGCTTTTTAATTTTGACATCATAAACCAATTGATAAAAGAAACATGAAAATTATAGTAACACTCTTAGGACTATTAAATGGACTCTTCATGCTGGCTGACGGGATTTACGTAATCCTGAACGGCAAATATATCGGGCCCGCCAAACCCGGACCCTGGTCTAGTCTTTTTTACAAGCTTAACATTGATGTCTTCAGGCTGGGACCGATGTTTATTATATTCGGAATTCTATGGCTGACATTTCTATTCGGGCTATGGACAAACCAGACTTGGACGTATGCACTTGGTTTAGCCGTTTGCTTCTTGACCCTTTGGTATCTACCCATCGGAACAATTATTTCAATTACGATTCTTATAATTTTATTGACATCAAAGGTAAGACTAGGGTTATGAAGCATTTTCGTGCAGTCACGTCTTCCGACCTGACGTATTAAGTGTTGCTCACACCTTTTCCGCAGCTCACCGCCTCAAGAGCTCTTACGGAAACATAAATCCAAACGCAGAGTCCTGAAAAACAGTGACTCTAAGAAGAATTAAAAGTTTAATTCTTTTCGTTTATTTCGTGGAACGAAATAGTCACCACGAGCGTCAAAAGATTAAAACACTTTCCATGTCATTCAAAACATTCATTATCATCACCCTTCTTTCCGTTGGTTCATTACATGCACAGCAAACCACATCACCCAACTATGGTGACAACCCCAAAGCCGGAAGCTTTTACAACCACGATGGAGTAAAAATTTATTACGAAATCTATGGTCAGGGTAAGCCAATGGTATTGCTGCATGGCAATGGTGGTTCCATTGGTAGTCGCGCCAATTTAATTCCCGACTTTGCCGCACACTATAAAGTTATCGCTTTTGATAGCCGCTGTCACGGAAAAAGCGATTGCCCCAAGGGCTACCTCACTTATGAACAAATGGCCTCGGATGTGAATGCCGTATTAAATCACCTCAACATCGACTCTGCTTACATTTGGGGGCACAGCGATGGCGGCATTGTTGGCTTGCTCATGGCCATCCACTATCCGAAGAAAGTAAAAAAGCTTTTGGCATCAGGCCCCAACTTACGCCCCGACACCACAGCAATAGACCCCGCACTGGTACCCATTTTAGATAAAATGTGGCCCACAGTTAAGAACGACAGCATTCGCAGCAAGCAATTCAAGCTTTTGGTTGATCAGCCCAATATTAAAATACCTGATCTGAAAAAGATAAAAGCAGATGTTATGATCATGGGAGGTGACCGCGATGCCATTCGCAATGAGCACCTGTTGGAGATGCACAAGAACATCCCCGGCTCACTACTTTGCATTTTACCCGGAACCACTCACTTTGTGTACAGCGATCGCACCAAGTGGTTTATGGAAATTCTGTACGATTTTTTTGACACTCCACCGCGCAGAACTACTACGGCTCAATTGTTTAAGTAATGATAAAAAACCGCGTCAAGCGGCAAAAGCTGACGGCACTTGAACTCATCCGCGGATAAACAACATTATCTTTCGGCTCTATAAATCGGAGTTATGTTAGAAATCAGGAAATTCCTTCCCGAAGACAAGGACCAAATCGGAGAGATACTTCACACGATTGTCAAAAAAGGCGATGCCTTCGCCTACTCACCATCCTCTTCTAAAGAAGAGTTGCTTGACTACTGGCTTGCAAAGACAAAGCGTACCTATTCAGCAATTCAAGACGGACGTGTAGTCGGAACTTTCTTTATGCAAGACAACCAGCCGGGATTAGGTTCGCACATTGTCAATGCAGGATATGCAACGCTTCCTGGCAACTATGGCAAAGGAGTTGGCCGTGCTATGGGACTTTTCTCTTTAGACGAGGCACGCAGACTCGGATACAAAGCGATGCAGTTTAATATTGTAGTGAAAACGAATGAACGCGCAGTGCGCTTGTGGCAGGAGATCGGATTTAAAATCATTGGCGAAATCCCCGAGGCTTTTCAACACAGTACGTTAGGGTTAGTCAATGCCTATATCATGTACCAGAAATTGTGAGTATATGAAACTAAACCTAGTGAGGAAGCTTTAACCTACTCTGCACTTTCGAGAAACTCGTGGTGTAAAAACAATTTGTAAATTCACAAGGTTAACATCCTCATGATTTCACAGAACAAGAGACTGATTGGCATTTTACTCACCATAGCACTTTTATTGCTCGCCCTGTTCGTAGCAATGCAGTTCACCGATGAAGTGAAGTGGACTATGCTCGATTTTATAGTCGCCGGTTTTTTGCTGCTCGTCACTGGTCTGGCGTGTGAATTCGTTCTGCGTCAAGTGAAAAAGGTGGGATCCCGAATCGTCATCTGCTTGGTTATTCTGGCTGTGTTCCTCCTCGTTTGGCTAGAACTTGCGGTAGGCATCTTCGGGACACCTATCGGCGGAAATTAGTTGCTCATGATCTACAAAATCGACCCAAAAATACCAAAACTGCGTTTTTGTCGGTTTGCGTAATAAATCGTTTGCCCTTTCTCATTTAATGTCTTCCTATCTTCTGTTAAGGTTAGTATTTTGACCGCGGAAATTCTTTCCAATTGAGCGAACTGCCTTTTACAAGTAACAAAATATGACAAGCAATAATTTTCAAAATGGATATTCTGAGGTCAATGGGCTAAAGATGTATTATGAGATTTACGGGCAGGGAAAGCCGCTTGTCTTAATCCACGGAGGCGGCTCTACCATAGAGACATCTTTTGGTAAAATTATCCCCTCACTGGCAAGCCACCGTCAGCTAATAGCAGTCGAGTTGCAAGCCCATGGACACACCAACGACCGGCACACAGACCTGACATTTGAACAAGATGCAGACGATGTTGCATCTCTCTTACATAATCTTAAAATAACAAAAGCTGACTTTTTAGGATTTAGTAATGGCGGCCACACAACAATAGAGATAGCGCTGCGCCACCCTCACCTGGTTAACAGAATAATTCTGGCTTCGTCTTTTTATAAGAGAAATGCTGTTGCTCCTCAGTTTTGGGACGGGTTTGCTGGTGTAACATTAGACATGATGCCACAGGTTTTAAGAGAGGGATATTTAAAGGCAAATAATAGTGACGCAGGGCTTTTGACTATGTTTAATAAGGACGTACAAAGAATGAAGGTGTTTAAGGGCTGGACAGATGAACAGATGAAATCAATAAAAGCGCCAACGTTGGTAATTAATGGGAATAGTGATGTAGGCAGTGTAGAACATGCCGTAGAAATGTATAGAGTTATCCCAAACAGCGAGTTGGCAATATTCCCGGGTGGACATGGAGTTTATTTGGGCGCAATAGAATCGTTGGATAATGGTAAGTGGCCAGGTTTTAATGCAACCGAATTAATCGAAGAGTTTCTCAACAAATAAAAGAAAAAAAATTCTCGTGAGCACATTCAAAACTAATCAAGCGGTATAATAAAGCGTCTGCCCTTTCTTATCCAATATCTTCTTATCTCGTACGTGACCAATAGCCGCTCCGCCTGGGTTGTACAAAAAACCATTCATGAAGTAGCCGATATGCTCTCCCGATTCGCTGAAGAGATTCTTGCCGTCATTGCTGTATGCCTTATAGGTTCCGCTGAGGTCGTAATACTTTGTCATCATATAAAGGTAAGTCTTTTCAAACCGATGCTACGATTTGAGTCACTACGAAACCGGTCGGCAATACAACAGGTGAATCGAATTGAAAAAAAATTGTAACTAGCGGCACGATTTTCAAACCCCTTTTTTAACAATGCAAACTGATACAATAATTTTTGACTTGGGTGGAGTGCTCATCGACTGGAACCCGCGTTATCTCTATCGCAAGATTTTTAAGACCGAAGAAGAAATCGACTGGTTCTTGCAAAACATTTGCACCATGGATTGGAATGAGCAGCAGGACGCAGGCCGCTCTTTTGAAGAAGCTACCCAAGAACTACTTGACAAATTCCCTGAGCATGAAGTGCCTATCCGCGCATGGTACGGTCGCTGGCAAGAGACTATCAAAGGCTCTATTGCAGATACGGTTTCTATTTTGAGTGCCATTAGAGATTCAAAAAAATATCGGTTATACGCGCTCACCAACTGGTCTGAGGAAACTTTTCCTTGGGCACTTGATAATTTCGAGTTCCTCCATTGGTTTGAAGGCATCGTAGTTTCAGGCATTGAAAAGAAGCGCAAGCCTTTCCACGATTTTTATCAGCTGCTGCTGGAGCGCTATCAGGTTGACCCGGCAAAAGCTATATTTATTGACGATAACCATCGCAATGTTTTAGCAGGTGAAGCCGTAGGGATCAAGGGTATCCATTTTCAATCTCCCGATCAACTCCGAGCTGAGCTTAGCCGTAATGGAATTTTAGTCTAGCGGAGATTTCTGTCGGGTACAGTTCTCACTACGAAGGCGAAGCACTCATAAAACGTGCTTCTTACTAAACTAAATTTTAAGAATTTGAAAGATCGACTATCTTGCCTTTTTCTATTCAAATTCGAATGAACTTGCCTCTCGTATCTTTTGAACTAAAGGAGAAATATTTGCTGGTCACTGGCCATGGTAAACGTGATACCCTCGCCTCGATGGCAGAGTCCGCGGCACAGATCTATGCGAAGATTCTCGAGACGAAGACGCGCTATCTGCTGGTAGATTATTGCAAACTCGAGATCAACGCCCACCTGAATGACGCCTTCAACATTGTAAAGCGCTATGAAGTGCTTCAACCTGACTTGAGAAACGTGGTTATCGCTGCCGTATTTCAGGGAAAAAATCTGGAGTTCGGCAACTACTGGAAAGAGGTTGCTGGCAAACGAGGGTTCTTTATTGAAATCTTTGAGAACCTAAAGCTGGCCGAAGAATGGCTCCACAAACAAATGACATTGAAATGATCTATCAATCAACTTGTGTAGTAGGCGTTTGACCTTTATTGTTGAATCTCTTCTTGTCTTTTCCATAGCCAGCAGTTCGCCTAAGTCAAACTCAAGTTTTATCTTAGCTTGTATGAGCGAACACATCACCAAGGATGGCACTGCCTTTTTCATCAGAAAGCCTCATGAAAATGATGCCGAAAAAATTATTCAATACTCTAAGTTGTTATTTGCATCGACAGACCAGGTACTGGCAACTCCCGAAGAATATACAATCTCGGTTGAGGACGAAAAAGCCTGGATAAGCAAAACATTGAACAACTCGTCAGCCAGTACATTAGTTGCGACCATGAATGAAGAGATAATCGGTCTTTTGTTTTTTGTGCCGATGACAAAAATAAAAAATCGACATACCGGAGAATTTGGTGTCAGTGTTCACCCCAACCATCAGGGGAGAGGAGAGGGACGAGCATTAATCAAATCTCTTTTAAATTGGGCTAACGAAAACGATCGAATTGAAAAAGTCTTTTTGAATGTTTTTGCAACAAACACAACAGCAATCAAACTATACAAAGATTTGGGATTTATAGAAGAGGGCAAGCTCATGAAGGCGATAAAACAACCGAGTTGCGAGTACACTGACATTGTTCAAATGTATATTGAAACAATCAGAGCCTAGATCCTCATTGTAAATTTTCATGAATATGCGACTGCCTGCTGACGAGACACACCTAATCCGTCAATACCGAGTTCCATAATATCACCGGGCTTGATATACACCGGCGGGTTCAATCCGATACCTCCACCGTGCGGAGTTCCAGTAGAAATAATATCTCCCGGCAGCATGGTCATAAATTGGGAAACGTACGACACGATCGTAGGCACATCAAAAATCATGTCGCCAATATGCCCGTCTTGCATAAGTTTACCATTCACCTTTTGCCAGATTCTGAGGTTCTCTGTGTTTGGTAATTCATCGCGGGTAGCAAGAAATGGCCCGAGTGGCGCGAACGTGTCACACCCTTTTCCTTTGGTCCATTGACCACCGCGCTCCAACTGAAACTCACGTTCGCTGTAATCATTATGAAGCATGTATCCGGCAACGTAGTTCAGCGCATTCTCTTTGTCAATATAAGAAGCGCGCTTGCCTATGACAATTACCAATTCAACTTCGTAATCTGTTTTTTGGGAGTTGCGTGGAATAGTCAGGTTGTCATTTGGCCCGACGATAGCCGAAGTGGATTTTAAAAATATTACAGGCTCTTTGGGTATTTCCAATCCCGCCTCGATTGCGTGCTTGCGATAATTAAGCCCTATACAAATCATTTTGCTCGGCCTGCAGATTGGCGGCCCGAGCCTTACAGACGACAAATCAAATCTATTTGCTGTTTGCCTATTCTCTGAAAACCATTCCTCCAGTCGCGCTAAGCCATCAGTTGCAAAAAAGGATTCATTGTAGTCTTCACCAAAACTGCTAGCGTCAATTCCGGTGTTGTCATCGATTTGTAAACCCGGTTTTTCTTTTCCGGCCGTTCCGTAGCGAATTAATTTCATGGTTCAATTGGTCATTTAGTTTGCCAGCTCTTTACAAATCCTTTTCACAAATCCCGGCCCTTCATAAATAAACCCAGTATAAACCTGAACAAGATCGGCGCCTGCTTTGATTTTTTCAACAGCATCTTCAGGTTGCATAATTCCTCCTACTCCGATGATCGGGTAATTTTTGCCAAGCTTAAATCGCAAATATGAAATCACCTCAGTTGATTTACTTGCCAATGGCCTGCCACTCAAGCCTCCATTGCCAATCTTTGAAACAGTTTCCGAAAAAGTTGAAAGTCTGTCACGGGAAATAGTTGTGTTCGTTGCGATTACTCCATCTGTTTTGGTCTCAAGAAGGATTTCAACAATATCATCCAGTTGAGACTCGGTAAGGTCAGGGGCAATCTTTAACAATACAGGCTTTGGTTTTTCCTTCTGAGCGCTCAGGCTTTTTACGTGCTGCATTAAATTCTTCAATGGCTCTTTTTCTTGCAACTCGCGCAGGCCGGGTGTATTTGGCGAGCTTACGTTTACTACAAAATAATCTACATAAGGATAAAGTGCTTCGAAACAATAATTGTAATCGTCAACGGCTTTGTCGTTTGGGGTGGTTTTGTTCTTGCCAATATTTCCACCGACGATGATTTTAGATTTTCTTTTTTTCAGTCGCCCGACTGCTGCCAAAACTCCTTCATTATTGAAGCCCATTCTGTTAATCAGGGCTTGATCTTCCGGCAACCGAAACAACCTTGGTTTATCATTGCCAGATTGTGGTTTGGGTGTGAGGGTTCCTATCTCAATAAATCCAAAGCCCAGGCAAGCCAGCTCGTCAATAAGTTTGGAGTCTTTATCAAGGCCTGCGGCAAGGCCAATCGGGTTTTTGAATTTGATTCCAAAGAGTTCACGCTCGAGTTTGGGACTATTATAAGAATAGAATAAACTCAGTAAGTTTTTTGCAAAAGGAATTGTTCCGAGAGTTTTGAGGAAGGAGAAAGTAAAGTGATGAATTTTTTCGGGGTCGAACAGAAAAAAAATCGGACGAATGAGCAGTTTATACATCGGCAATGTGGTTTATGAAGACACAAACCATAAATAATTTGCCCAAAGGTATTGTTGGCAACTGACCTGCACAACACTCTTGAACTGATAAAGATCAACCCGCTTAATTTCCGTACCTTTGCCGCTCATTTTTTGAAGCTATGATTTCTGTCAATAACCTCTCTCTTCAGTTTGGAAAGCGCGTTCTTTTCGACCAGGTAAACCTTAAGTTCGCCAACGGCAACTGCTATGGCGTAATTGGTGCAAACGGAGCGGGTAAATCTACTTTTCTTAAGATCCTGGCCGGAGATATTGACCCGACAGCGGGGCAGGTCAGTCTTGAGCCGGGCAAGCGGATGGCGGTACTTCGCCAGAATCACTTTGAGTTTGATGAGGTGCCTGTGCTTGACACCGTGATCATGGGCCACAGCAAATTGTGGAAAATCATGCAAGAGAAAGATGCGATCTATGCCAAGCCCGATTTTTCGGAAGCCGACGGGATTCGTGCCTCTGAACTGGAGCACGACTTCAGTGAAATGGACGGATGGAATGCCTCTTCGGATGCCGCAGCACTGCTAAGCAACCTCGGCATCACAGAGGATCTGCATTACCTGTTGACACGTGAGCTGAGTGGAAATCAAAAAGTGAGAGTGTTGCTGGCCCAGGCGATTTTTGGAAACCCTGATCTCCTTATTCTTGATGAGCCAACCAACGACTTGGACATCCATACCATCACATGGCTTGAAGATTTTTTGCTGGAGTTTAAAAACACTGTAATTGTTGTATCTCACGACCGTCACTTTCTGGATACGGTTTGCACTCACATAGTTGATATTGACTTTAAATCGATTAAGCTCTTTACTGGCAATTATTCGTTCTGGTATGAATCGAGTCAGCTTGCGCTGAGCCAGCGTGCATCGGCCAACAAGAAAGCCGAAGAGAAGAAAAAAGAACTGACCGAATTTATCTTGCGCTTCAGCGCGAACGTTTCAAAGTCACGACAGGCGACCAGCAGGAGAAAGTTGCTGGAAAAAATTACGCTTGATGATATCCAGCCATCGTCGCGGAAATACCCGGCTATAATCTTTGGTCAGAAAAGGACTGCCGGCGATCAGATCTTGCATGTAGAAAACCTGAGCATGTCGCTGGGTGAAAACCAGCTGTTCAAAAATGTTGAGTTCTTCGTAAACAAAGGCGACAAGATTGCGGTGTTGGGAAAAGACAGCTTGGCGATCACTTCGCTGTTTCGGATTTTAGCTGGGGAGTTAACTCCCGACAAAGGCGAGTTTAAATTCGGACAGACAATAACATCAGCATATTTACCCAACGAAAACAGCGGTTATTTTAAATCAGACGACAATTTGGTTGACTGGCTTCGTCAGTTCTCTGAAGATAAAGACGAGGTTTACGTACGCGGCTTCTTGGGCAAAATGCTTTTCTCGGGCGAAGAGGTTTTTAAAAAATGCAGTGTATTGTCGGGTGGTGAAAAAGTGCGCTGCATGATTTCGCGTGTAATGCTGGCAGGTGCAAATTTTTTAATTCTGGATGAACCAACCAACCACCTTGATCTTGAGTCGATTCAGGCATTTAACAATGCACTGAAAGATTTTCCAGGTACGGTGATCTTCACCTCACACGATCATGAGTTTACACATACGGTAGCCAATCGCATCATTGAAATCGGACCAAACGGTTTCCTTGACAAGTTGATGACCTATGATGAATATGTCTCCAGCGAAAAGGTGATTGAACAAGTGGAAACATTGTATGCGTAAATTGTGAGCTTTACAGCAAGGACGGCAAATCCATTTTCATCAATCTCATAATTTCATTTAAAGCATTGAGGTGCTATTTTACTCAATGCAATACCTCATAGAGGCGCGCAATTACTAAGAGTGTCTCAAAATTTACTCACGACTACAAACTGGTTATTCGTAAATCGTGCGTTATCTGGAAAGCTGACTTATTTTTAAAAAGGATTTTTAACTCGAAAATAGTATGGGTGATCTTTCCAACGAACTTAGAGATAGGCTTACAGAACTGAAGAAAAAGCTTCTAAGACATCAGCCTATTGAAAAAAGAAGACCTTGCCTCGATGAAGGATCTATTGTTGCAGTTGAGAAAAAGTACAACATCCTTCTACCCGATTCATAACAGAGGAGTGTTAATGTTTGTAAGCAATGAGATATATGGTGTTATTCCTACACTGGAAGAAGTTCTGGCATGTACCTTCAGGTGTAACACACCTATTGCATTGGATAAACCTCTTCAATTGGATGTAGATTGGGGCAAGGATTTTATTTTAGATACTGAGTCATTAAGTTCGGCTGGTATTAAATATCCGTACATAAATGATCTAGATGGTTTCTTAGTGATAAAAGGCGGGAGTGATGGTATATTATTGGAAGAGGAATTATGGCTAATAATTTCTGGCGAAAGAAAAGGTGACCTGATGCGGTTTCAATTTTACTATGAGGACTGCCTTATCAAAATTTCTATGGAAGACTTCTCAATTATAAATTGGATTGAGAATGAAATGAAATCGGTTACTTATGGTAAATCAAGACTGTCTCATTATTAATTTAAAATCATTTCACTTCCACCGGTTTCATATTTCTCTTCAGGCTGCTTCTCGCCCACACAGCACTAATTAAAGTAAGCACCGCACCCAGCAACATTGCGGCACCAGGAAAATAAACCGGAGCCTCAGGCCCGGTGAAGTACGCAAACAATCCATTCATTACCGGCGGGCCAACGATCGAAGCAGCACTCATCATACTTGTAAACCCACCCTGCAGTTCGCCTTGTTCATTGGGCGGCAAGATTCCTGACATGATTCCCTGTAACGCCGGGCCGGCAATTCCGCCAAGGCAATACACTACTGTAAACGCATACATCATCCACCCTTCAGTTGCGAATGCATACAATAAAAACCCAAGCGCATATAATGCCAATCCAAAGTAGACACTTCGCTGCTGGCCAAGTTTAGGAATGATAATCCGAATAAGACCTCCCTGCACCACTGCAAAAACAATTCCCACCACTCCGAGCGAGATGCCAATCAATCGGGGTGTCCACTGAAACTTTTCTATTGTGTAATATGACCAGTTGCTTTGCACGGCATGAGCCGAAACGTAAACGAGCGCCAATGAAACAAAAAGCCCTAACACCACTTTAAAGCGGAACAAGCTTTTGAAAGTACCAATTGGGTTTGCTCGCGCCCACGTAAATGTTCTGCGGTTTTCCTGCTTCAATGATTCCGGTAGAATAAAATAGCCATACAAAAAATTCAGAAAGGCTAATCCTGCAGCGGCAAAAAAGGGAACGCGCGAGCCAAATCCACCAAGCAAGCCGCCAAGCACCGGCCCTACAATGAATCCAAGACCAAAAGCTGCCCCAATCATCCCAAAATTCTGAGCCTTTTTTTCCGGAGTGCTGATATCGGCGATATATGCTCCAGCCGTACTAAAGCTTGCACCCATCACACCTGCGATCACTCGCCCTACAAATAGCCACCCAATAGTTGGGGCAAATCCCTGAAATAGAAAGTCGATACCAAAGCCCAACAACGAGCCCAGCAACACCGGCCTTCGACCATACCGATCGCTGAGCCCGCCAACAATTGGTGCACAAAAAAACTGTGTTATAGCATAGGCCGCAATCAACCAACCTCCATACGTTGCCGCAGCGCTTACGCTGGACAAGTTATTGACACTCCCTCCTAATAATTCACGCACGAGATTAGGCATCACCGGTATGATAATACCCCAACCTGTAACATCTAACAATAGTGTAATAAAGATGAACCCGATGGCAGGACGTTTTGCTGGCATAGTTGAAAATTTGGGTGAAAATACTAAGGAATCAGGTAATCGTTATTCGTTATTTGTTAATCGGAGTACGGATAATTAGAAGATAATAGCCATTCTGTTACGAATAACTATTAACTAATAACTTTAAAGAGAGTTGTAACCTTTACCCGGTCATCCGGTAACTAACACGAATTTTGAAAATATCTCGCGCATTGACCACCGATGAACAAATCATGGAAGCCGTGAAAAACGGTGAGCTTCAGCAGGCTTCAGTGCTGTTCGACCGGTACAATAAACGGATCTTCAATTTTCTGCGACAACTGACCAACGACAGCATGTTGGCCGAAGACCTGGCGCAAAACGTATTTCTTCGATTAATTAAGTACCGAAACAGCTATCGCGAAGGCAACCGGTTTCAATCGTGGATTTACCAAATGGCACGCAATGTTTTTGCAGATCATTATCAATCGAACAAGAATAAAGCTGGAAGCCATATTGATGTTGAAAAAATGAGCGATCATATTTCAGATATTGAAGAAAACCTCGAAGAACGCGAACAACTTCTGCATCGCTCGCTGGCCAAACTGAGCGATGAGCAGCGCGAACTCCTAGTACTCACACGATTTCAGCATCTGAAATATGAAGAAGTAGCCGCAATCATGGACACCACAGTGGCCAACATCAAAGTGAAGGTGCATCGCGCCATTGGCAAGTTGAGAGAACATTATTTTGAATTGGAAAAAAGTTAAAGGTTATGGAAAAAGAAAAATTAGAAAGCCTCCTGATCGATTACATCGATGGCAATCTTAATGATGCCGATCGGGCGACGATAGAGCAAGAACTGGCTCAAAATAAAAGCACAGCAAAACTTTACCGTCAGCTGAAAGAAGTGATGGACTTGATGGCCAATTCTAAAGTTGCAACTCCGGGCTTATCTCTAAAACAAAATTTTGAAAAAGCCTTACAAGCAGAGATTTCAAAAACAGAAAGTAGCTCATCAGCCGAAGCTCCGGCAAAGGCTGGCAAACAGGTCTTCTTCAAACCATGGGTTTTGCGAGCAGCAGCAGGAGTAGTTCTGGTGATCGTAGGGATTGGAATAGGGGATCAACTAAATAAAAGCAGGCAGCACGATCTCGAAGTAGCAGCACTGAGAAAAGAAGTTGAGGATAATAAAAAAATGATGTTATCCATGCTTGAAAATCAGCAATCGGCAAGCCAGCGGGTGATGGGTGCAACAGTAGCCTACGAATTACCCAAAGCCGACGATGAAATTGTAAATGCATTGGCCAAAGCGATGGACGAAGACCCCAACACCAATGTGCGTCTTACCGCGCTTGAGGCATTGGGGAAATTTTATCAGCAAGGTCATGTACGAATTAAACTAATCAAAGCCTTGTCAACTCAGAAAGATCCGGTAGTGCAGATCGCGCTCATCCGCCTGCTCGTACAAATGAAAGAGAAACAAGTAGTAAACGAACTAGAGAAAATAACACGCGATGGCAACGTAATGAAAGCCGTAAAAGATGAAGCTCACTCAGGAATTTTAAAACTTTCTTAAAAAAATTGAAAACAAAAAACATTAAATAAATAAGTCATGAAAAAGTTAGTATTAGTAATCGGAACCTTGGTCGCAACAATCTGTGTAGCCGTTGCCCAGGAATTTAAGGTCGCAAAAAGCACTGGTCGTTTGGAGATTTATATTGGCAGGGTAACCGTAGAAGGAACAACTGGCAATGAGATCGTATTCACTACCAACGATCATCGTGATAAAGATGAGGACGATCGGTCAAAAGGCCTCCGTGCCATCAGTGGCTCTGGCTTGGAAGACAACACCGGCCTTGGTATAAATGTTACCGACAAAGGAAATGTAGTTGAGGTTCATCAGTTGAAGAAAATGAATTCACCGAATGTAAAAATTCAAGTGCCTAAAGGTGTAATCATTTCTTATCAGCACGAATCTCAGTACGGGGGCGATGCCAAATTCAAAAACCTCGAAAACGAAATTGAAGTGTCGGCCAACTACAACAGTGTTGAACTCGAAAATGTAACTGGCCCGATGACGGTAAAAAGTGTATATGGCCATGTTGAGGCTGATCTCAGTGCTAATGTGAAAGGTCCAATCTCGATCGTGTCGGTGTACGGATATGTAGATGTGACATTGCCAGCGACAGTGAAAGCTGATTTAAAAATAAGCACTTCGTATGGCGAAATCTACGCTGCACCAGAATTCAAAATAGAATATGAAAAGCAAGGCGACCTGATTCGCTACGATGACCGGGTAAATGGAAAAATCAACGGAGGTGGAATGAAAGTTGATCTTAACTCCAGCTACGGAAAAGTTTATCTAAGAAAGAAATAGTCTCGAGCTGCGAGTTGTAAGCCGGGAATTTAAAACCCCCAGCTTACAACTCGCAACTCATAGCTTGAAAAATTTCATGATATGAAAACGAAACTAATCTTCTTATCTGTTCTATTGACGGCAAAAGTTTATTCACAAACTGCAGTCAATAAAACAATAGCGCTGCAACCCGGGCAAACGATAAGCATGCACTTCGACCATCCGCAACTGATAAAAGTGAGCACTTGGGACAAAAATGAAATCTCGATCACCGGAACTGTAAGTATCAACGAAGGCGAGAATGATGATGCCTTCTCTCTTGAAAGTTCCTCATCAGGCAAGGAAGTATCTGTCACAGGCGAAGTCAGGAATTTAAAAAGCTTGCCCCATAGAATTACAATCTGGCATAACGGACAAAAGATGATGTTCAAGACCAAGGAGGATTATAAAAAGTACACAGGAGAACATGGCCGGGATTACAACACAATGAATTGGGGAACAGACATCGAAATTTTTCTCGTGATTAAAGTCCCCAAAAACGTAGACACCAAAATACTGTCAACATATGGAACAATTGAAGTGAAGGATTTTACCGGATCGCTTGTTGCAGAGTCAACTTACGGAGGTGTAGATGCTGCTCTTACAGAAAAATTAATTGGTGACCTGAAAGCGGAAACAAACTACGGGCAGATTTATACCAATTTCGACATCAAGTTTAGTGGCAACGAATTCGGGGACTTTCACACAGTGGTCTCTGCACAACCCGGCACAGGCCCGCGCTATAGTTTTGAATCAAAGTATGGCAATGTCTATTTGCGAAAAGCTCTTTGAGAGTAGTTGTTCGTTATTAGTTGTTCGTTGATGGTGGCACTTGACTATTAACGAATAACTAATAACGTTTTACTTACTCCAGCTTCTTATAAAAGTAAAGTTGATACTCAGGCAGCAGTTCGGGATGT
>Ga0206976_1106_pt3 | contig 26203 bp, 18 predicted proteins | sample Alteio_BWOrgHeat_82_FD_152926 | JGI IMG/M metagenome (GOLD analysis project Ga0206976, IMG submission 152926) | Enriched cells from forest soil in Barre Woods Harvard Forest LTER site, Petersham, Massachusetts, United States -... | ecosystem: Environmental > Terrestrial > Soil > Temperate forest >... | reverse complement strand
GAACGGCAGGGTGAGTAGGATCGAGCGCGAGGCAACCCCAGTCGCCATCCTTGAACCAGATGGGCTGCCCGGTTTTATCACGTAACACTACATCCGCTAAGTTGTAGTCCGTCCCGTCCAGTTTTGTATTTTCCGTAGTACTCTTCCAGGTCCATTTCGCGAAGGGTATAAAGTAAAAACCCAATTGCTGATGCTCTTTTTCGATGTATCTGCCAAAAGAAGCCAGCAGGCTTGTTGTATAAATGGACTGATCGTATGAATCAATACTGATAACCGGTTTTGAGTATTTATTGAAGTTGTCAAGCGTTTGGATAAAGTCGGATATCTTGGGCAGGTCTTTCGGCATCATCTTACCCTCGTACCCGAGCACGCCTTCAACACCAAAGCTATTCCAGTAAACCGGGGCGTTCCCTTTCCAGGTTTGCCTGCCGCTTAACATGACATTGGCATTCCCGTATTCCACAAATGCCTTACGTACATCACCTGCGCATAGGAATATAACCGACGAGTTGAGCGTACTACCTTTCATGGTACCATGAAGGGTGTGGTCATGTGTGCCGTCATTGCCACCATAATCCGGCGGAAGAGCAGGATTATCTTCAGTAGCCGCACCATCATAAACCTTTAAAGAATCGATACCGCCGGTTTGCTTTGCTGCGCGATACACAATGCCGGTTTTCCAAAAATCGTGCGACAGGCTGCCCATCACCAGGCCGGACAGCTTGGCGTTGTCGTAGGTCGATGCGAACTCGTAGCTGATGCCTGTAAAAACAGGTTTACCGCTATCCCATTGGCGCTCCAGCACGTGCGACCAATTATCATTATCAAATGGTACATCCAAAAGCCTGGGCTGCTCACCGGGCTGAAATAATTTTCCATTCTCAACCGGCAACACGGCGAGGGCGCAAATATCCCGTGTTTCAATTTGTTCGTCCGTGCCGTCACCTTTGACAGCGGACAGGTTGGTAAGAATATATGGATGATCCTGGTACAACAAAACCTGCTGTATCAGGGTGATACCCGGCGCATTGCCCGAATGCCTGATGACAAGCCGTATACCTTTACCTGCATTGTTATCAAACTCATTTGCCGTGGCCTGGTGGATCTTGCATGCCGAACTGGCAAGATACCCCGATGAAAGTTCATTTACATAGGCAATGGTGTTGTTTAAAACAACACCATTGCCAAATTGATAGTTTAAACGCCCCGTTTTATAATTTACAGCTACTGAAGACTGCCCTTCACTAACGACCAGGCTATCATCGTATTTTGTTATTTTTTGTGCCGACACGGTTACTGACAGCAGCAACAAACAAGGCAGTAAACATCTTATAACCGGGAGTTTTTTAAATTTCATTTATCCTGTGTTAATAATTAATATCCCGGGTTCTGCGCTTTCAATCCCAATGCGGGGTTGTTTTGCAATTCGGTAAGCGGGATCGGGTATAAGTTATTATTTGCGGCAACGTTCTGCGCAGGATGCGGATCGGTAGTAGTACCGTTCTTTTTCTCAAAATCGCGCTGCGGATCATCATACCGTTTTACACGTTGTACAAGTGTACCGGTGCGTTTTAAATCGAACCAACGCCACCCTTCTGCTCCCAATTCACGGCTGCGTTCGTCCATGATCAGATCGCGGAACGTGGCCTGGTCAGGTGCGTCACTTGTTGTAAAATCAAGCGTGTTATTACCAAAGGCACGTTCACGTATTTTGTTAAGCGGCACTAATGCAGCTTGCGTCTGGCCCAGTTCATTCAGTGTTTCCGCATACATCAAAAACACATCTGCCGAACGAAGGTAATATAAGTTTTTACCTGAATGGTAAACATCGATATCACTGGAAGAGATGTCATATTTTGCGATCGTGGGCAGTCCCGGATCAACCCACCAGCTCATCGTGTTGCCATTACCATCATATCGGTCATGATGAATTGATGGCACATAACGGGCATCATATTGATATTCCCACGAATAAGGCTTCATAAAAACGGTATCTGAATAATATGAAGTAGCCATCACAACGGTACCGCCATAACCCGGCGTGTGCGTATTGAATGTTTCAAATGGTATTGGGGGGCCTGCGTAAGAGCCATAAAGATTTTGGAGGCCTTGTGTATCATTCGTATTGTCTGTGGAATATTGTATCTCGAACAAGGATTCCGCATTATTTTCGTGCTGCCCGTCAAACAGGTTGGCATAATTGGGCAACAGGGTAATATTATAGTTACTCATCAGGTCTTCAAAAGTGGTTTTTGCATCCTGGTAATCATGCACGGTCAGGTAAACTTTACCCAGCAATGCTTTGGCTGCCTCAACACTCGCCCGGCCTACATCATTTCCCGATAGCTTACTTTTTGTCCAGCAATTCGCAGCAGCATATTTCAGGTCGGCCTCGATCTGGGTATATACCTGCGCTTGGGGCACGCGGGGCAGGCCGTTTCCAAGCGCTGTATTCTCCAACGGCATTGGCACATCGCCATATAATTGCACTAAATAAAAATAATATACCGCGCGCAGAAAGCGGGCCTCGCCTACCAGGCGGGTTTGTACCGTAGGATCGGCAAAGTTTTTGATCTTCGGGATATTCAGTATAGCGGCGTTGGCATTGTTAATTCCCTGGTAGCAAACTGTCCAAAAGCCACCAACATCAGCATTTTGACTGTTAAACGTAATATCGTAAACATCCATGCCAACCACGCCTGCCCAGTAAGCACCATATCCCTGGGCCTGGTAGGTACACCTGGCTTCATCAGTTCCAATAACCCCAATCAATTGATAGTCTGATTTTTTGAGGTTTTGCAGTTGCTGGTAAATACCTGTTACCCCGGCAATAGCGCCCGGCTCATCTGCATAAACATTAGCTGCCGTGGCGAATACTTCAGGTTTATAGTTCAGCTCTTTGCGGCAGCTGCTGAAGCCCTGTAACACCAGGACCGCCAGCCCCACCGGCCATAATTTCCTTAAACATTGTGTAATATTTTTCATATCAATAATTTTTTAATGTTATAGCCCTAGTTTTGCTCCCAACAGGAATGTACGATACCTCGGATAAATCTCATTTGCCGCATCGGCACCGGCTACGTCCGGATCAACACCCTTATACCCTGTGAACAGGAAAGGGTTAAGCACCTGCGTATAGATATTCAGGCTGTGTACTTTTATTTTATCCAGTAACCTGGTTGGGAAATCATACGCAAGCGTAATATGCTGTACTTTAAAATAGCTTGCATTTTGTATAGAGTAGCTTGATCCCTGCCCTGGGCCACCCGGAAGCGTTTTCAAGGACGTTCCGAAGGCATTTGGTCTTGGGATATTGGTATTAGTATTGGTTGGCGTCCAGTAATTGCCACCCTGCACCGTTACATTTGAGGCATTTCCATATAAGGCATTATAGTAGCTCAAATCGGTAAAAGTAAGGTTATTCAATTGCTGGCCGTATTCATAGGTGCTGTATATCGTAAGCGATACACTCTTGTACCTGAAATAATTCCAGAAACTGCCCCATCCCTTAGGGATACTTGAACCTACGACCTCTTCATCTTCAGGAGTGATTTTGCCATCCCCGTTAACATCCTTGATCTTGATGTCGCCTGGTTTGCCGTTTGGATCGAGCGCAAAGTTGTCGCCTTGCTGGTAAAGGCCGTTGTATACGTAATTTACATAGGTTCCGCTCGGTGGTAAACCAACGCGCAATGCCAGGTTTACCGAATCGCGGCCAGGGAACAGCTTGGTAACTTCACTCTTATATCTCGACCAGTTGAGCGAGGTTTGCCAGGTAAAATCTTTAGTTTTTATTGGTGTTATCTTTAACGCCACATCAATACCCTTGGTATTCATGGCGGCAACGTTCACATATTCGGTCTGGAAACCCGATGAAGGGGCAAGCGGGAGCGGCATCAGTAAACTGCTGATATTTTTGTTGTAAACATCTACAGTCAGCATTATGCGATTATCCAAAAAAGCCAGGTCCGTACCGGCGTTAAACTGGTGCTGTACTTCCCATTGCAGCGAATTGTTTCCTAATACCGCGTTTGTACCTGCGACGTTGTAGCCGCTGGTTACCGATGAGCCATTGAATGGATAGGTTGCTGCATCATAGCGCGTATATATGGCATCGTAAGGCAGATTTTGGTTACCTACAAGCCCGTAGCTTAAACGCAATTTAAAATCACTTAGCCATGTTTTTATTTTGTATCCTATCCATGGCTCGTCAATTACACGCCATGCGCCGCTTACTGTCGGGAAAACCCCGAACTTGTTGTCAGGTCCGAAACGGCTCGAACCGTCCTGGCGGATAGTAGCGTTGAAAATATAGCGGCCCTTGTATTTATAAACAGCCCTTGCAAATAGCGAGCGTACTGCCCAGCCATCATAATTGCTGTTATCCTGTAATTTCTGGCCGGCGCTGCCGATAGCTTTGTAGGAAAGCAGGTCGGTAGGAAATTGATCGGCCTGCATATCTGTGGCAAAATCTTCATGTTGCTCAAAGGTGAAACCGCCCAATAAATTCATTTCATGATCCCCTTTTGCAAAATTATAGGTAGCCGTATTTTCCCACAAAATATCTGTGGCTCTTGTGTTATAAATTTCCCCTAATCCATTGTTCGGCGTATACCCCGGACCGGTGGTTCTTGGATAATAGGTATCCTGTTCGGCCTGGTAAATATCCGCACCTATACTTGAATGCAGTACCAGGTTTTTAACGGGCGTAAAATCAAGGTACAGATTAGCATTGGTGCGGTTGGTAGTGTACAAGTTTGTCGCATCCAGTGCCAGGGTTACCGGGTTAAAAATGGTAGGGACGCCTGTTGAATTATCGATAACGATCAACGGCTGGCCGCCGGCATCATATATGGGCTGCAAAGGGCTTTCGGTAAGCGACTGCTGGTATTCATTCGGCATTGCGTTATTGGTAATATCATGTGTATAGTTGACGCTGGCTCCGAGTTTAAGGAAAGGCCTGATCTGGGTTTCATCACGCAAAAAGCCCGAATATTTTTTATAACCGGTATTGACCAGTATACCCTCCTGGTCCTGGTACTGGCCGCTGAAATAAACCCTGTTTGACCCTGTTCCGTTGGACACTGATAGCGTATAGTTTTCAGTCGGGGCATCATTATGCATGATCGCATTTTGCCAGTTATAGTTGGTATATCCATTTTTAATACTTTGCTGCTCATAGCTATTAAATATTTTATAGTCGGCAGTGTCGGTTCCGGGGGCGCCAAATGTGCCGGGGTCGGCGTCCTGGAAAGCGGACCGTCGCAGGGTCGCAAAGTCACGGGCATCCAGCATTTTGTACGCAGGATTGTTTACCTGGATGCCGGTATACATCTCAAAATTTACGCTTCTGGCGCCTGCTTTGGGCTTCTTGGTGGTAATGAGTATCACGCCTTCGGCAGCACGTGAACCGTAGATACCGGCGGCGGCCGCATCTTTCAATATCTCAACCGATTCAATATCACTCGGGTTAATATTCCGTATATCGCCAACCAACGCTACCCCATCAACGATATACAGCGGGCCCTCTAACTGGGTTATAGAGTTCAAACCGCGCACATTAACCGCAGCACTTGCACCCGGTTGTGTGCTCGTGCTGTGCACTTCAAGTCCGGGCGCACGGGACGCCAGGGCTGTTGCGAGGTTGGTGGATGGCATTTCGCTAACCTCCTGTGACGAAATGCTGGTAATTGCCCCCGTCAGGTCCTTTCGTTTTTCAGTACCATAAGCAATTACCACAACTTCGGATAAATTCCCGCTGCTTTTCAACAGGATCGTGATACTGGTACTGTCACCTACAGTCACTTTCTTAGGCTGGTAACCTGCAAAGGACGCCTGTATGGTTGAACCAACCGGCGCATCGACGGTAAAATTACCATGATCATCTGCGGCAAACTTGTTCACGGGCTGGCCCGGAATTACAACGGTAATGGTGGCAAACGGTAAGGCGTCGTTTGTTTGCGAATCCTTTACCGAACCGTTGATTTTCTTCTGTTGGGCCGAGGCATTAATAATGCCGGCGGCGAGAAGAGTAAAAATTAGTAATAGTTTTCTCATTATTTATTGGCTTTAATCAGGTTCATGCAAAAAGATGGACAATAAAACTTTTTCAGAAAAAATAACATACTTTTTCTGTCTTTTTAAGTTATTCCGGAATCAATAAATTTATATTGTTATTCCCTTGTTTTTGTACGCTTAAAAAAAATATAATTGGTTTATGTAACAAACGTAACACATAGTAGTGCGAATAAAAATGATTTATTTTATGATAATGATGGATTTTCTTACACTTTTACATAATATTATTGTTTAAAATGATAAAAGATAAATTACTGCGGAAACGCGAAGGGTTTGAAGGCCAGCGGCTGATCGTTATACCCAAGAAAATCGTGTCTGAATTTCTTGTCAAAGACCCGGTAACCAGGCAGGTATACATAACAGATATTGGCTATTACCCAAAGGCAATGTTCCATTATGCCGAGCGCCTGCATGGCATAAGTCAGCACATTATTATCTATTGCATCGAGGGCCACGGATGGATCGAGATAGACAAAAAACGGATCGGCATATCCCCATCGCAGTTTATTGCGATACCGGCCAATACCCCGCATAAATATGGCGCTGACGAAAAAAATCCATGGTCGATATACTGGGCGCATTTCAAGGGCGAAAATGCTGCATTTATTTCAGAACTGATCATCAGGAACTCGAGCAACTATAAACCCGAGATCACTTATAGCGAAGACCGCATCAGGCTGTTTGATGATATTTATTACAATCTTGAAAAAGGTTATGGTGACGACACGCTCCGGTATGTGAATATGATATTTTATCATTTTCTGTCTTCCATGATCTATGAGGACATGTTCAACCGGGAGAAAAAGGAACTGGCGCCGGGTATTGTGGAAACCGCTATTAAACTGATGCAGGATAACATACAAAAGACGATCACCCTTAATGAAATGGCTTCGTTCTCCAGGTTATCTGTAACGCACTTCTCCTCCCTGTTTAGAAAGAAAACCGGGCACTCCCCTATCGAATATTTTAATCACCTTAAGATCCAGAAAGCCTGCCAGTATCTCTCTTTCACCAACATGACCATTAAAGAGCTGGCCTTTAATATAGGTGTTGAGGACCAATATTATTTTTCGCGGATGTTCACCCGCCTGATGGGTATGTCCCCGTCAGAATACAGGAAGCGCATTACCGGCAATAGCCACCCGGGGTCGTGATCGCATTAAAGTACCGTGGTGTACACTGTTTTTAGCGAGCCATTTACTTTCAGCTTTACGGCTTTCCTGGTGGTTGACGTAAGGCGGTACGATGTAATACGGCCGTTCTCCCAGCTGAAACTTGCTGTTATATTATTCCTAGCTTTCAGGCCCTTTATTTCGCCCGATGATTTCCATGCATCGGGAATGGCGGGCAATAGCTCGATATACCCTGCGTGGCTTTGCAGCAGCATTTCCGCAATTGCCGCGGTTTCTCCAAAGTTCCCGTCGATCTGGAACGGCGGGCCTGCCGAAAACAGGTTGGCATAGACGCCGCCACCGGCGCCATAATTCATATCTGTACGATCAGTCAGTCGCAAAAGGTGTTTTAAAAGCAGGTAGGCGTGATTTCCATCGTGAAGCCGCGCCCAGAATAACTGCTTATACACAATTGACCAGCTTGGGCCATCGTCTCCGCGTGCTTCAAGTGTTTTTCTGCAGGCTTCTGCAAGCTCAGGCGTTCCGTCAGTCGTGATGAGTTTACCGGGATACAAGGCATACAAATGAGAAATATGCCGGTGATTGATATCCGTTTCCTTATAGTCTTCGAGCCATTCCATTAATCTGCCGTCTTTTGAGATGCGGCCCACAGGCGGCAACTGCTTGATCTTTTGTCGCAGTGAATCGCAAAAAGCGCTGTCTACCTGCAAGGTATGCCCAGCTGCTATTACGTTGCCAAACAGTTCCCTGATGACCTGGTTATCGATAGTTGGCCCCACACAAATACTGGCTGTTTTACCATTTGGCAGGTAAAAAGTATTTTCCGGCGATGAGGAGGGTGAGGTAACCAACCAGCCGGTCTGCTTATCAGGAACCAGCATATCACTGTAGAATAGTGCCGCACCTTTCAAAACCGGGTATATCTCTTTCAGATATTGCCGGTCGCCTGTAAAGTCATAGTGCTGCCACAAGTTATTGCACAACCAGCCCGAGCCAACCTTTGTTACCCCCCATGACGCCTCTTCGCCGGGTTCAGTAAAACCCCATACATTGGTGATCACATGGGCAACCCACCCCCTGGCATTGTAATAGGCTTTAGCCGTTCTCTCGCCATAAGGAACCATCCCCTCTACCAGTTTTGTAAGCGGTAAATTAAGCTCCGAAAGATTTGAAACCTCCAGCGGCCAATGATTCATTTCAACATTCACATCCAGGTGGTAATCACTATTCCAGGGCGTTTGGATCTGATTGGCCCAAAGCCCCTGCAAATTAGGTGGCAATAACCCTACACGCGTGCTGCAGATGCTCAGATAGCGCCCGAACTGATAGAAAAGTCCTGGTAAAGCTGTATCGGCGTCCGGGTTTTTCAGAAAATTGCGCAAGCGTACATCCGTCGGTACATTACTTACCGCTCTTTTGCCGATTTGAATACTTACCCTGTTAAAAAGCCGTCCAAAGCCTGCAATATGTTCCCGCCTCTCTTCACCATAACCTTTCTTTAAGGAACTTTCGATCAGGCTATCAACCCTGGTATCAATATTCGGTCCGCGAAAATCAGTAGCGGCCGAAATATAAAAGGTAACGCTTGTGGCGTTTTTAATAACGAGTTTTTCGTGATCGTAAGAAAGCCTGCCACCGGTTACTACCGGCATTACCTTTGCCACGAACTTCATACCCGGCCGGTCTGCGCCCGAAGTCAATTGGCCGCTAAGTACGATCGATTTGCCCTTGATGCCTGCCTCGCCATTTTCAGAGCGACTAAGCGCGGCAGTGCAATTAATTTGATTTGGGCGGTCGGCAGTGATCCTCATGAGCGATATGTCGCTGCCGAAACTGCAAAAATATTCTTTGGTGTAGGTAACGCCTTTGATGGTATAAGTTGTTTTTGAGATAGCCTGATCGACCGACAATTCTCTTTTGTAGTGTGTGAATACAGGCTGCGGACTATCACCATAACTGAAATGCAAATTTAGATCTGCCAATACCTGGTAAGAGCCAAAAGGGTCTTTTGCCCCATTGCCGTTCCCCGACCCGGCGCCTCTGCAAATAAAATTTTTATTTATGATAGCCTGCGCTTCATCATTTTTGCCTTGTGCCAGTAATTCCCTGATCTGGGGCAGGTATTTATAGGCATCGTAATTATTTGCATCCTGCGGGCTGCCTGACCATAGCGTAATGTCGTTTAAAACAACATGCTCGTTCTCCACGCCGCCATCGGGCGTCATGCCGAGCCGGCCATTACCAAGCGGTAAACATTCCTCCCATACTTTCGCAGGCTTTGTATAATAGAGTTGCAGCCGGTGTTCCTGCGCGGCGCCGGGTGACGAAAAAAATATTAAAAACAGAAACTGGGAAATTAGTACATAGAACGAATGGCTCTTTCGCATAATCAAACGGTAATAAATTGGTGTAAGTGGCTGGTTTATTTCAGAATATAAAACTATTTGCTTCAAACAATTCCGTAAATGGATAAAAGCATTAAAAAGATGGATTAACATACATTTCGATGTAATCACCACGACCATCAGCAATAAAACTTGTTTTTTAGACACTGGTATAGCCCTCAAAATACTCTATTTTGAGTATTTACAGCCGGCAATATTTGAGTTTACTTTGTTTAAGGGAATTAAAACATCCTTATAGCCTGGTACTTAAAAAAGTAAATTCTAAACCATTTCGATATGAAAAAGCTAAGCTTATTATTATTGTCTGTGTGCTTATTATTTGTTCTCTCTTCCTGCAGTAAAAAGAGCACACCTTCTCCGAACGTTACCGGCACTATCACCGTTACGATCGACGGCTCAGTTCAAAAGTTCAATGTCAGCGCTACGGCTAACATTAAAAACATCAGCGGCGTTAATATTGTTAGCATTTTCGGTGCAGAAGGCACAGGTTCAACCAATACGATCGCCATATCGGTTGTAAACCCTTCAATTACCGCAGGGACAACCTATACCGGAGTGGGGTCGCAAGTCCAGATAAGCTATACGCTTGCATCAGGCGCTGTCTATCAATATGCCGATGATGATGGAGCCGCTTTCGCCACTGTCCTGGTCAAATCTGTCAGCAGCACTAATATACAGGGCACATTTAGCGGCAACCTTAATTTAATTAGCGGCACAGGAGCGGCCAAGGAAATATTATCAAACGGCACATTCAATTTGAATGTAGTAAGTGCGAATTGAATGTCGGTTTTGTAGAATAATTGATATACGGCACACTCCTGATATCCTATCTTTGTGCAAATGCAGCACCAGGAATTTGAACCGCCAGAAGAGCTACGGGATACCATCAAATGCTTTTGGTATAACAGAAGGGACTCGGGAGAACAGCAATCTGCTTTTGAGGTACAACCCGATGGCTACGCCGAAATTATTTTTCATTTCGGAAGCGGCTGCAGTATTTCTCACAATGGAAGCTTGCAGCAATTGCCATCACCATTTATGATGGGCCTGCTCGATCAACCTGCCGTTTTTTACACGAGAAACTGCTTCGAGATCATAGCTATCCGGTGCTATCCCTGGACTGTATTCGATCTGCTTGGACTGCAGCCCGGTAAAGGCGGGCTGCGCATATTTGAGCATCCTATCGCCCGGCTTCAACCTGCGTTGAATCAATTGATCCAAGGTGGCAAGATAGATGAAGCTATCGCCCAGGTAAAACAATATTTCCTAAATGCAAGGTTGGGGATTGCCGGTAACAGCATGCTGTTCAAAGCGGGAGTTGCTATGAGGGAAGCAAGCGGCACCATGCCGGTAAGCCAGGTAGCAGCAGCGGCCAATGCAACCGTGCGTACACTGGAGCGGAACTTTAAGCAATCTTCCGGCCACACAGTTAAAGATGTATCTGCCCTGATACGCTTTGAGCAGGTGCGAAACCACTTATGGATGCATCCGGACACTAATATTGCAGGGCTCGCTCATGAGCTGGGCTATACAGACCAATCCCACCTAAGCAGGGAATTCAAACGCTACAGTGGCACTACGCCAGCAGCATTCGCGCGAAAAGCCAGGAAAGAGAAACCTGTTGTGAACAACGATTTTGTCGCGTTTGTACAAGCCTGACCCGGTAGCTTTCTGCAATTTTGTGGCTCAATCATTTAACTATGACAGCTACACTTGAAAATAAGAACTCAGCACAAAATCATTCTATATACGATGTAATTATAGCAGGCGCAGGGCCAGTAGGTTTGTTCCTGGCCTGTGAACTGGCGCTGGCCAAATGTTCAGTCCTGGTACTGGAAAAAGCGGAGAACCCGCAATCGCCATTGAAGCAGCTTCCTTTCGGGATACGGGGGCTTTCGGCACCTACCATTGAAGCGCTTTACCGCCGTGGATTGTTAGAAGAACTTGAAATACATAAACACCTTAAAAACCCTCACCAGAATGCAGGCACAGGAGCCCGCCGCCAGGTTGGGCACTTCGCCGGAATCCCATTTTATGAGGGCGATATTGATACCTCGCAGTGGAAGTATCGTTTGCCGGGCTCAACCGAAACCAGTTTGATTTCTGAAATAGAGGAGCTTGAAACGGTACTGGGCCGCAGAGCAGAAGCCCTTGGAGCAGAGATCAGGCGCGGTTTTGCTATTACCGGCTTTCATCAAAACGGGGAGGGTGTAACTGTTCAGGCTGGCGACCACTCTTTTAAAGGGAAGTGGCTGGTGGGTTGTGATGGTGCCCGAAGCGCTGTTCGCAAGGCTGGCGGTTTTGAATTTGCCGGTACGGAGCCGGAATTTACCGGTTACTCTACCCGGATTGATATCGCCGACCCGGAGAAGCTCAAGCCGGGCCGGAATGTAACATCAACAGGTATGTACCTGCAATCGCAGCCGGGGTACGTAATGATCCAGGATTTTGATGGCGGCGCATTCCATGGTTCAGAAAAACCGATCACGCTTGAACATTTGCAGGAGGTACTACGCCGCGTTTCGGGTACCGACGTTACGATCAGCAAGCTGCATATCGCCACCACCTGGACCGACCGGGCGCGGCAGGCTACAACCTACCGCAACGGACGGGTATTTTTAGCCGGCGATGCCGCGCACATTCACGCGCCGTTAGGTGGCCAGGGGCTTAACCTTGGGCTGGGAGATGCCATGAACCTGGGCTGGAAGCTTGCAGCAACTATCCGGGAGAAAGCCCCGGAAAGCTTGTTGGATAGTTATTTTACTGAACGGCACCCGATTGGCGTACATGTGCTGGATTGGTCGCGCGCGCAGGCTGCTATTATGGGACCAGAACCCGGTGCCCGCGCGCTGAATGCGATTGTCCGCGACCTAATAAACACACGTGATGGCGCCACCTATTTTGCAGGACGGGTATGGGGTATCAATACACACTACGATCTCGGTGGCGACCATCCCCTGGCAGGCTACAGCGTTCCTAACTTTGAGTTGGAAGACGGCACCAAGATTGGTGAACTGATGCATGATGGCCGGGGTATACTGCTTGATTTTAACAGGAATGCTTCACTTAAGTCTTTGGCGGGCGAATACCAGATGAAGTATGTTTCTGGCCCGGCAAAAGAACAATTAGGCTTGAGCGCTGTACTGATACGCCCTGACGGATTTATCGCCTGGGCTTCTGACAGCGACCCGGATTACGGCCAACTCCAAAAGGCTGCTGCCCGCTGGTTATAATTCAGTAAGCAATAGGATTTTTAATAACCAACATTTAAAAGGTGTTGCATGAGGTTTGCTAAGTAAAAATCTTTTAATTTCGCTATTAGGTTATTTATCAATTAAATAGGTATTGTTTAAAATATACCCTATTCACTTGTCCAATAAAATAGTATGCTAGGTAAATTAAATACTTCCGCGAAGTTATACCTGTTGATATTTATTACTGCTGCCAGTTTAATAGGATTGGGCCTGTATGGCATTGATGATCTAAAAAAAATGAACGAAAACACGGAAACGCTTTACAAAGACCGTGTGGTATGTATGCAACAGTTATCAAATATTCGCCGTGTATATCGCGGAGACATTCGTGCCCTGGCTCAAAGTGTTAAAATACACGAACTTAGCTTTAGTGAAGCAAAAAAGCGGATTCAGCAAGCCCAGGAGATTATCGATACCAACTGGCATAACTACAAACTCACCAATTTTACACAGGAGGAGAAACTCCTGGTCAAACAAACAGATATATTAAAAAATAAAGCCGATGAAGCAACTCAAAATCTGATATCCATATTGTCTAAAGGAGATACACTGGCTCTCAATAAGTTAGTGCAGGAAGAAAATGCCGCTGTATCTGCACCTTTTGCGGTTAAGGTGACCCAATTGATGGACTTACAAGTGCGGGTTGCAAAAGAAATACTTGTTAATAACAAAATACTGTACCAGGTTACTTCCAGAAATTTCATCCTGCTTATTTTACTTACTCTGGCCGTCGCTCTTTCCCTTTCGTTCTATATCATAAAAAACGTCAGGGTTTTAATTAAGGATCTCTTGCGCAGCAACAACGAGATCAAGGAAAGTGAAAAAAGGTACCGATCGATCCTCGAAAATGCTTCAGATGCTATTTACCTTATGAATAACGAAGGGAGCTTTATTGAAGTAAACGATAGCATGTGTGAAATGCTCGGCTATACAAAAGACGAATTATTAGCATTTAAAATAGAAGACGTTTTTGATAACAAACAATTAAAGACTGACCCGGTAGATCTATCTCTCCTTCCATATCAGTCTACCTTTAAGCAAACAAAATTTATAAGGAAGGACGGAACGGTTGTTGAAGTGGAAATTCACGGAAAAAGACTTGATGAGAACAAGTTAATAGGCATTGCCAGAGATATCACTGAACGCAAACAAACGGAGCAACTTATTTTAAAAGAAAAGGAGCTTTCAGAGACAATCATAAATAGCCTGCCGGGGTTATTTTATTTGAGGGATGCGAACGGGAAAGCCTTAGGCTGGAATAAGAATGTTGAAACGGTTATCGGGTTTTCCGCAGACGAAATAAATGGTGCGGTACTGCGGAATTTTGTTGCCGAAGAAGACCGGGAAACCATGCGAATAGCCGCCGAGAGAACATTTAGCGAGGGGTATTCATCCGTTGAAGTAAATGTGGTGACTAAAGAGGGTGAAAAAATTCCTTATTTGCTTACCGGCAGACCAATTGTTTATGAAAACCAGCTCTGTTTGCTGGGCACCGGCATTGATATTTCACAGCGCATTAAAGCAGAGGAAGAATTAAGATCATCCGAACAGAAGTATAGATTTCTTTTTGAAAGTAACCCGGTGCCGCTAACTATGGTCGCAAAGGATGATCTTTCTATAATTGCGATTAACGAAGCTGCTGCTGGGCTTTATGGCTATACCGTCGACGAACTTTTACACTCAAGCGCTTCCATAGTAAGGCTCAAAGAGGATTTAGAAGCACAAAGTCAGTTTTTTCGTACAGAGGTTACCGGCCCAACCGAGCGTGAAGTTGTGAGGCATGTTAAGAAAGACGGCACTATTATTTTTGTGCGGGTAATTGTCAATGATATTACTTTCAATGGGCGTGCGGTGAGGCTGGTCATGAGTACAGATGTTACGGAAAAACTTAAAGCAGAGGAATTGCTTAAACAATCCGAGGCCCGTTTCCGGGGAGCTTTTGAGAACGCGTCTATCGGGGTAGCGCTCGTTTCGCTGAAAGGAGAATGGCTGGAAATAAACGATACCTTATGCGAAATGCTGGGCTATGATGAAAACGAGTTGCTTCAGTTGACCTTTCAGCAAATAACCCACCCGGATGATGTGGAGAGCGGCGTAGAGTTTTTGCGCCAAACAATTACCGGAGAAACAGACAATTACAGGGTCGAAAAACGATATGTTCGCAAAGATGGCAGTATTGTTTGGGCAAATTTGAATGTTTCTGCGATAAGAGGGCCTGATAAACAGGTCTTATATTTTTTAGCAGTAATAGAAAACATAACGGAAAAAATAGAGTCGCAGATCAAATTCCAGAACCTGGTCGAGAATTTTATTGTTAGCGTTTATATTCATCAAAACGGGAAAATCGTTTACGTAAACCCAAGGGCACTGGAGGAATCCGGGTTTACTGAAGAAGATTTGATAGGTAAGCCGTTTGAGCAATTTATTTATAAAGACGACCAGGATCTTGTGAAAAAGATCACAGAGGCAAGGGAGAAAGAACAAATTGATACGGTAAGATATGAGGCCAGGTTTGTAAAAAAAGATGGACAGCCCTTGTGGTATGAAATGTTCGGCAGCAGAACGGTATACCAGGGTGCACCCGCCCTGATGGGAACTATGATCAATGTAACAGAAAGAAAAGCAGTATATGATGAATTAAAAAAATCGGAAGCAAATCTGAGATCGATATTCGACATAACAGATATTTCGTATTTACTGCTCGATGCTAATTTCAATATCGTTGCGCTTAACCAGAACATGAAGGATATTTACCAGGACAATGTGGGCGTGATGCTTAAAGAAGGGGATAACCTGATAGAGCTAATACTTCCTGAAAGAAGGCAAAGAATGCGTGAATTGTACGGTAACGTGTTGAAGAGTAAAAAACCCGGCGGTTACGAAACTTCCTTTATAAATGGTGGTGTAACGAAGCATTTTTCCGCAAGTGTTATTCCCATAATAGTTGGCAATAAGGCGACAGGCCTTTGCATTTCAAGTATTGATGTTACCGAAAGAAAAAATGCCCTGGAAAAGTTAAAGGAAGCAAATGAGAATCTTAAAAAACATGCGAAAGAACTTGCCATTTCTAATGCCGAGCTGGAGCAATTTGCCTATGTAGCCTCACATGATCTGCAGGAGCCCCTGCGAATGGTTACCAGTTTTTTGACCCAGTTGGAAAAAAAATATGGCGATGTGGTTGATGATAGAGGAAAACAGTACATCTACTTTGCTGTTGATGGGGCTAAGCGAATGAGGCAAATAATTTTGGACCTGTTAGACTTTTCCAGGGTAGGCCGGACAGAAGATGACCTGGAGGAGGTAAATTTTAATAAACTGGTTAATGAAGTACTGGCGCTTTATAGAAGACAAATAGAAGAGCTGCAGGCCAGTATCGGTTTTGAAAATTTACCAACACTTCAAACTTATAAAACCCCTATGCGGCAAGTTTTTCAAAATCTTATTGGTAACAGTTTAAAATACCACCAAACTGACGTGGCACCCGTTATCAGCATAACCTGCAAGGAAACTAAAGCACACTTTCAATTTTCTATTAAAGATAACGGGATAGGTATCTCTCCTGAATATTTTGATAGAATATTCATTATTTTTCAGCGTTTACATAATAAAGATGAGTATTCCGGTACAGGCATGGGCCTGGCAATAACCAAAAAGATAATAGAAACCCTTGGTGGAAAAATATGGGTGGAGTCTTCGGAAGGGAATGGCAGCACTTTTCATTTTACCATTTCGAAGAATAATAAATCATAAAAGGAATAAATATTTTGTTGGCCAAACATCAAAAAGGGTGATCCTTGCCCGCAAAGCGAGTTTTTGACGAAGGTAAGGCAGATGAAAACTGTAGTTTTTGATGCCGGCTTATTGACAAAGAACTATTAAATACCGTTAAAACACCCGTTGTATATTGAAAAATAATTCGTAAGCTTTACAAAAGTTAAATTGTTCCCCTATTTATCATTTTGGCTTATGCATTTGATCTTTTAAACAGAGGGGAGCAAAAAATACCCCAATGCCCTTCCTGATGGGGCCTATTGTTATGTCCAGAGTAAGAAAATCGAGCCGAGCCGTTGCTTCACCAGGTGATAAACCTCCTGCTGTGCAAACTATTGAAGATATCCGCTTCAGAAAACTTATCGAAAATAGCCATGAAGGCCTTAGACTGCTGGATAAGGATCTGCGGGTCATTTATCAAAGCGCGTCTGCAGAACGTATCAACGGATGGAGTATAAAACACAATGGTTTTTATGCGATTGATTCCCTTGTGCACCCCGATGATCTCGAAGAGTTCAAAACATTACTTGGTGAAGTGCTTACAAGCCCCGGCATTTCAAAACAATGTGTTTTTCGTTCGCGATGCTTTGATGGGCATTACATCTGGCTGGAGTCGCTTTTTACAAACTTCCTTCATGATCCGGATATTAATGCCATCGTATGCAATTTCAGAGATATTACTGAGCGCAAAAATGATGAACTGCAAAAATCACTGTTATCCAGTATCAACCAGATCTTCAATGAAACCCCCGAATTAAATGATGCGCTCTACAAAATACTGGAGCTTTTGGTTGATTTCGGAAATTTCTGTGTCGCGGGATTTTGGTTAATAGGCACTGATAAAAGAAGGATCAATAACACCGTTCAATTTTCAAAGACGGCCAAAACAAAAGCTTTTATCGAATCAACAGAAATAAAAAGTTTTTCAAAGGGCGATGGGGTGATCGGAATAGCCTGGGAAACAAGAAAGACGGTACAGTGGAACCTGACTGATCAAAGTAAGAATTTCAAACGCCTTGAGATCGCAAAGAAGGCTGGTTTGACAGGAGGATATGCTATTCCTCTTATATACAACGAGGAGGTCGTCGGTGTTTTGGAGATTGATTTTGATGCAATGCCTACCCGCTTGTACATTACCCTGTTTGAAAATTTGAGCTCTCATTTGGGGTCCGAGATAAAACGCAAACACCAGGAATATGAACTGACACAGATATTCAATTTTGCACCTGACATTATTTGCATTGCAGGCGCCGACGGATATTTTAAGAAGATCAATCCTGCTATGTGCACCTTGCTGGAATATACTGAAGAAGAATTGCTGACAAGGCCATATATTGAATTTGTATATGGGGACGATAAAGGTACAACCGCTAATGTGGTGGAAGATATTTTTGATGGCCAGATCTCATCTCATTTCGAGAACAGGTATATTACCAAATCGGGGAAAATAAAAACCCTGGCATGGGCAACTACCAATGTTTCTGAAGATGGGCTTCTATTTTGTGTAGCCAAGGACATAACTGATACCAAAGAGCTGGAAGAGCTCCTTAACAAAGCGGTAACCCTTGCCCGGATAGGAAGTTGGGAGGTTATGTTACACAAATGGACTTTCTACTGGTCGGATATGACCAGGGATATTCATGAAACAAAGCCGGGTTATACACCTGACTTAGAGGCTGCCACCAATTTTTATAAGGAAGGCGAGAGCAGGGAAACTATAGTTAAAACAATGGAAAATGCCGCTATAAATGGTATCCCCGGCGATGTGGAATTGCAAATTGTTACCGCAAAAGGAAATGTTAAATGGGTAAGGGTTATTGTAGAGGCTGAATTTTCGGATGGAAAATGTTTAAGACTATATGGAAGCATACAGGATATAGACGCCAAAAAAAGAGCCGAGCTTGCAAGTAAAGAGGCACTCGAAGAAAGGAATACCATATTAGAAAGTATAGACGACGCTTTTTTCGCTGTTGATAAAAATTGGATAGTGACCTATTGGAACAATATGGCCCAAAAGGTTTTGCAAACACCGAAGGATAAAATACTCAACAAGCAATTATGGGAGGTGTTTTCGGATTCAATTGATTCTGAGTCCTATAAAAAATATCACCAGGCTGTTGAAACAAACCGGGCCGTTCATTTTGAAGATCACTATCAAACCCTGTCTAAATGGTATGAGATAAGTGCGTATCCCTCGGATAGCGGTTTATCGGTTTATTTTAAAGATATCTCTGACCGTAAATTATCGGAGACCATTTTGAAGGAATTAAATGCGAACCTGCAAAAACAGGCCAAAGAATTAGCCATCTCTAATGCCGAACTGGAACAGTTTGCCTATGTGGCATCGCATGACTTGCAGGAACCGCTCAGGATGGTTACCAGCTTTCTGACACAATTAGAAAAAAAATACAGCGATATTATAGATGAAAAAGGAAGGCAATATATCCATTTTGCAGTAGACGGGGCTAAGCGGATGCGGCAGATCATCCTTGACCTGCTCGATTTTTCGAGAGTAGGCACAAGCGAAGATGACCTGGAACAGGTAGATTTTAATAAATTGATCGATGAAATACTGACGCTTTACCGTCGACAAATAGATGAACAGCATGCAGAGGTGGTTTTAGGGCACCTGCCAACTATTAAAACTTATAAAACACCTATAAGGCAGGTTTTTCAAAACCTGGTAAGTAATAGCCTCAAATACCATAGAAAGGGGGTATCGCCAATAATTCATATCAACTGTAAACAAACCGATACCCACTTTCAATTTTCGGTAAGAGACAATGGAATAGGTATTTTACCTGAATATTTTGATAAGATATTTATTATTTTTCAGCGATTACATAATAAGAACGAATACTCAGGGACCGGGATGGGATTGGCGATAGCAAAAAAAATTGTAGAAAACTTTGGTGGGAAAATATGGGTGGAGTCGGAAGAGGGAAAAGGCAGCACTTTTTATTTTACCATGTTAAAAAAATAGATCATGAAGGGAATAAACATTTTGTTGGTTGAGGATAATGAAGGCGATATCCTACTTACAACCGAAGCCTTTGAAGATAGTAAGATCGTTAATAACATCTCTGTTATCAGGGACGGGAAGGAGGCGATCGGCTTTTTTGAGGCTTTAACAAAAAAAGAACAAATACCCCACCTGGTTTTATTGGATGTAAACCTCCCCAAAGTAAATGGGCATGAAGTATTAATGTATATCAAAAATAACGAGCGATATAAAAGCATACCTGTTATTATGCTAACCACCTCTTCGTCTGAAAGAGACATTTTGCAATCATACCGGAACCACGTAAATTGCTATATTACAAAACCGATAGATGTATCAGATTTTATGAAGGCGATAACTAAAATTGAGGACTTTTGGATCAATATAGTTTCTATCCCGGCTAAATAAAATTGTTATGGATTATAAAGGTGATTACGACATTTTGATAATTGAAGACAACCCCGGAGATTTTGCCCTTGTCGAGGAGTTTTTATTTGAACAAATTGAAGCCCCTTTAATTTCCCGTGCGCTTAATTATCATGAAGCAAAAAAAATCCTGTCCGTCAAAGAAACCCCATTTGATATAATATTGCTTGATCTTTCTTTACCCGATAAAACCGGGATGCCCCTTATACAGGATATAGTTGAGCTCAGTTTAAATGCCCCGGTTATCGTTTTAACCGGGTATGCAGATCTGACTTTCGGGGTTAAATCACTTTCTTTGGGAGTAGCAGATTATATTTTAAAGGACGAACTCACGGCATTATCACTTTATAAAAGTATCGTATATAGTACCGAACGCAAAAGAATAATTTCGGCCCTTGAAATATCTGAAAAACGGGCCAGGAGTTTTGCAAAGCAGTTGAATAACGCATTGGAGGAGGAACGATCGCGCATAGCCCGCGAAATTCACGATGAGTTTGGCCAGCAGTTATCGGGACTTAAAATGTCACTATCAGCATTAAAAAAAAATACCGGGGTTAATGGCGATGTTGAACCCATTATTGACGTTATAGTTGCAGATGTGAATACAAGCATACAATCGTTGAGACAAATAGCTAATGAATTGCGCCCGGTTTTGATAGATAAGCTGGGCCTGTTTGCCGCTTTAGAATGGCTTGTTAGTGAATTTGAAAAAAAAACAGGGATATCCAGCCGTCTGCATGTTGATATAGATCAACCGGTGATCAGTAAAATGCTTGAAATAAATATTTTCCGCATTTGCCAGGAAGCATTGACCAATATTACCAAACATGCTGAAGCCACCATGGTAAATATCCGTATTGAAAACAAAAACGGGATAGTGCTGATCAGAATAATTGATAATGGTAAAGGTATTAAAGCCGCAACTTTACACAATCCTTTATCAATGGGGCTGTTAAATATGAAGGAAAGAGCTAATCTTATCGGCTCGGAGTTAAATATCAGCAGTTCTGCTGATAAGGGGACAATTATTGAACTTATCATAAGTACAAATGGCGAAGAAAATATTAATAGCAGACGATCATTCAGCAATTAGGATCGGTGTTAAACAAATTTGCACCAGTGAGTTCCCTTTAGTTCAAATTGGCGAAGCGATAAATTATGCCGAAGTTTTTCAAAGGCTGAAAGAAAGCGATTGGGATATTTTAATACTTGACATTGACCTGCCGGGCAGAAATGGTTTGGATATTTTAAAGCAGATCAAAGCTGAAAAAATAAAAGTCCCTGTTTTAATGTTCAGCTTTCACAGTGAAGAGCAAATTGCGTTGAGGGCTTTAAAAATTGGCGCTTCGGGCTATCTTTCAAAAGAAGCCGCAGATATGGAATTGGTAAAGGCGATCAATAAAATTATGGAGGGTAAAAAATATGTATCCCAGTCATTATCAGAAAAATTCCTGGAAATGATGGATGACAACGCGATGAAAGAACCCCATGAGCTTTTATCAGACAGGGAATATCAAACGCTTCTTCTTATCGCGTCCGGAAAAACAGTTTCAGAAATTGCTGATATGCTTTTTTTAAGCACACCTACCATCAGCACTTACCGGGCCCGCATCCTTGAGAAAATGAAACTCAAAAACAATGCAGAACTCACTACTTATGCAATAAGTCAAAAGCTGGTATGATCTTATTGCTTGTCAACCAAACCACTACAACACTTTCATAATTAGGTTTATACTTGATTCATAGCTCATTTAACACCTTTGATGTGTTAAACAAGTAGCTCATGAAACAACCTTTTAATCTTTACTTTTTGTATTGCATGAATTTTCAGTGCAAAGATTCTATCTATCACCAGATGGTTGGAACCCAGGTTCCTATTACTTTAGAAAACCTGACCGCAACACATACCTGCACCTGTTGTGATCAACCTATGTCTTCCGCAATTGATCTTGAAATTAAAAACACGATGGTGGAAGTCAACCAAAAGAAATTCATTAAGATAAACTACCAGGATAATTAACACTAGCCTTATAAACCTTATCATGAAAACATCTATTACATTATTATTAGCGCTGTTTTTTTTGGCCTCCTGTAAAAAAGAAGAGAATTTATTACTCAAACTAATGCCTGCAAAACCAACAGCCATTGCCGCTAAACCGGATACAATTCCTGATAGCGCCGAACTTAAAATAAGATTGGTTAAAGACAGCATTAATACCGATGAAACCATGTTTGTGTTTGATCATAAGTCAAGCCTGAAGTATGTTTTTGACCAGGACTCGCCCTATTTTCAGGGTTTCGGGCAAATTAGCCTGGCAAGTATTTCAAGCGATGGCAGAGACCTGGTCATGAATGGCTTGCCATATACACCGGGTATGTCAATAAGCCTGGATGTGAATGTGAAAACAGATGGCAGTTATTTTTTGGGGATCAGTTACGAGAAAAAGATACCCGCTGATCTGCAGATCTGGGTTAAGGATGCCTACCTGAAAGATAGTGTTGACGTTCGTTTGCGGAACTATAGTTTTAGTGTGAGCAAGGCTGATACTAATTCGTATGGTAATAAAAGATTCAAGATTGTCTTATCGAATAATGGTAAAGGGTCATGAAACCAAGTATATATATTTTAGCCGCGTTGTTTGTGTTGATTAGTTACGCCTACGCTTTTATCAATTATGAAATAAACACCAGGTTAATAAAAAAAACTAAACAACAGGATAACGAAGAGAATGAGATCGCAGATATTAAGGGCTCATTATTGGATTTTGCAGGTAAGGAAATAAGTATAAAAAAAGCAGCTTTTTTATTGAAAACATGCATACGTATAATTTACATATTCCTGGGTATAGCTATTTGCCTTTTGATATTGGCGGCCAGGGATTTTTAAATATCCAATCTCTTGCAGTATAATATCACCATAACATAATTTTTTGATAAAATTAAAAATTGAGACAATGACAGACGTAAAGAATGAATTTAATTTTTTGGTTATCGAAGATAACCCCGGAGATTTTGTCCTCATTGAAGAATTTTTATCAGAACAAATAAAGATATATTCATTAGAACACGCCAGGAATTTCCAGGAAGCAAAAAATATACTGTCAAAGGATGATAACACATTTGACATCATTCTTTTAGATCTGTCGTTACCTGATAAAACAGGGCTGCCGCTCATCCAGGAAATAGTCAAATTAAGTTTGAATACCCCTATTATAATTTTAACAGGATATGCTGATGCTTCCTTTGGTATAAAATCACTTTCATTAGGTATTTCAGACTATCTTTTAAAAGATGACTTAACCTCGGCGGCATTGTATAAAAGCATCGTGTATAGCCTTGAGCGGAAAAATGTGGCATTGGCATTAGAGGAGTCTGAAAAACAATACAGTGAATTATTTCACCTAAGTCCACAACCAATGTATGTTATTGAATTATGGTCGTTAAGGTTTTTAGACGTTAATGAAGCATTTCTCAAACACTATGGGTATACCAGGGAGGAACTCTCCGAAATGGATATAAGAGATATCAGGCCGGCCGAAGAAATTCCTGCCCTTGAAGTGGGGCTCTTAAGCGATAGTATGGAACACAAAAATAATAGTTTAGGAATATACAAGCACTTAAAGAAAAACGGGGAGATCATCCAGGTTGATATTCAAAGTAATTTCATTAATTATAAGGGGAAAAATGCAAAGGTTACCATTGCAACCGATGTTACTGAAAGATTAAACTACATCAAAGCTATAGAGGCACAAAATGAAAAACTAAGGGAAATATCATGGATACAATCCCATATAATAAGAGCGCCGCTTGCACGAATATTAGGCCTTGTGCAGATCTTTAAAGATCTAAAACAGGATAATGAAGAAAAAGAGCAAATGCTGCAATACTTATTACTATCAGCAAATGAGCTGGACGAAGTAATAATGAATATAACAGATTTATCAGGCACAGCAATAATGCAATAATTTAAAGATCCAACCCCTAAAATTAACTAACCGTTTCAGACCCATTAGAAAAAAATTCGGGGATTCTGCCCCTACGGTCCACAAGGCCTCCAGCAAAAATTGGAGGCTTTTTTGGTTTAGTATAAAAGTCAATAAATTTAATTGCTATTGTTTTGGTAAAGAGTTATTTGCACGGACGCTCAAATTGCTCTTCTTACGAAATGTCATTCTATTTAGAATTGTATTATTTATATTTACTTCATATTCGTATTAATAGAAAAGCATATTTGTGATTTAAATCTTGTCATAGCCTAAATCTAGCCTGACCATGAAGGGAAGACCATACTATGTAGCATTAGTTATTCTGATAGCATCATGCCGCTCGGAGAAACCGCCCGCGCCAACAAATACTGCTGTCACCCATAGTGTGATTACCATTACCTCTATTAGCCCTGATTCTGCGGTTAGCAATGCGTTGATCACGATCCGGGGCAAGCATTTTGGCAACCTGGTTTCAGGAGATACAGTAAAATTTAATGGGGCATTGGCCAAAATACAATCCGCCACAGATAGCACACTTACCGTTCTCGCACCTACAGCCGGAACCAACGGCGCGATCACTGTTTCCGCGCCCCTGGGCAAGGCAACCGGCCCTGTTTTTACTTATAATCCTGACATTTATATTGTAGGCACCGTTCGCAAGCCGCTCAACTATATGGTTACCTATTGGAAGAACGGGACGGCATATTACCTGACAGACCCTCTTGGATATGGAACTGGTACCGGCATGGTCCTGTCAGACACCGATGTTTACATAGCGGGCAATGTGACGGATGGTAGCGGGGTGTTGCAGGGCAGGTATTGGAAAAATCTTGTCGAAGGCACTTTGTCGGAAGGATTACTGCAGCATACCACAGGCGGCATAGCAGTTTCGGGCGGTGGTGTATATGTAGCAGGCTTTGAGAGTTCAACCGATGGCAACGTTTTCAATACTGCCGAATATTGGAAAAACGGTACGGAAACCTTATTAACCACGCAGCCCGAATATGCCCAGGCTACCGCAGTAGCCGTACATGGCAGCGATGTTTACGTTATTGGCAGCACTTTATATCCTAATGATGGTTTCCGTGGACTTGTTTACTGGAAAAATGGCGTGGAAAATCAGTTGGCGGTCAGCGGCGGAACTGCCAGTGGTATTGCGATCACCAGTAATAATGATATTTATATTTCGGGCGATGATCAAACCGGCAGCAACCATGCAATGTATTGGAAGAACGGCACACAGGTGATGTTGGCCAGCGGCGCCACTACTACTTGTATCGCGGTATCGGGGAATGATGTTTATGTGGGCGGAATGATCAGTAACGGCACACATAATGTTGCTGTGTACTGGAAAAATGGCGTGCAGGTATCACTGACCGATGGCGTAACCGATGCAGAAGTTAACGGCATCGCCATTGTGGGCAATGATGTATATGCCTGTGGGTATCGAACCAATTCGCCCACTCAGAACCCGCTGTATCCCGATGCTAACCAGTGGCCTGTGTACTGGAAAAATGGCGTGCAGGTAGTTTTGGCCGATCCTAAATTAGCGGCAGGCTATGCCAGTTCGATCGTTGTTATACCGCATGTGGCACATTGAACCGACGAATGTCACGCCCCATCATAAGCCCGCTGCAGGGTTGCGATGTTTACTTTCTGCATCGTCATAAAAGTTTGCGTAACCCGCTCAATCTGTTCAGGGGTGCCGTTTTTGAGCGCATCGAACATGACGGTTGAGGCCACCTGCCATGATACGCCGTATTTATCCTTTAACCAACCGCATTGCCCGGGTTCGCCCCCGGCTGAAAGCGCTGACCAGTAGTGATCGATCTCTTCCTGGGTTTCGCATGGGATCAATAACGACACCGCATCGTTAAAACGGAACCCGTGCGGGTGCGCGCTGTCCATAGCGGCCAGCCAGGTTTGATCAAGGTAATAGTCAGCATACATGAGCGTACCTGCTTTATCCGGCCCCATATCCTCCGGGCGTGGTGCTGTGGTGCCGCGTTTGCCATCTTTAAACACAGAGCAGTAAAAGTCCATCGCTTCATTGGCTTTCCCTGCCACCGGTTCGGTAAACATTAGCGACGGAACGATCACGGGCCTTTCCTCACCTGTGTGCCGTTCTTCCAATACATTGCATGGTTGC
>Ga0206976_1113_pt1 | contig 26230 bp, 25 predicted proteins | sample Alteio_BWOrgHeat_82_FD_152926 | JGI IMG/M metagenome (GOLD analysis project Ga0206976, IMG submission 152926) | Enriched cells from forest soil in Barre Woods Harvard Forest LTER site, Petersham, Massachusetts, United States -... | ecosystem: Environmental > Terrestrial > Soil > Temperate forest >... | reverse complement strand
GGATGCGGCCATCCCCTTCAAATCATTGATTTCAGAACCCAGCATCAATGCCTCACGCGTATAACCGATGGCTTTTACCGGATCAGAATTGATATAAGCACGAAAAAGCTCATTTAGGGTCTTTACCTTCAGTTCTCCGGTAGCGGTTTTCAGCAGATTCTCAAGACTATCCGTTGGGCTGGAGAAGCCCTGAAATACCAGAAACACCAAGACAGTAATAAGGAAGGGTTTTCGCATATCTTTTCACTAGTCAAGCTTTAAAATTAAGACTTTCTGAGGGAAATAGGAATTCCTATTTATTGCGGCTGAGCTTGATTGCCGTTGTATAAATTATGGTAGTTCGCTAGCCGATAATTTTTACCTTGTTTAAAAATCCCTACTAGAATGAAAACTGGAATGTTTTACCTGATTTTTCTCAGTTTGACTCCCCTCGTGGCATATTCACAATTGTCGCCGGCAGAAATTGGCGTGATGCAGCCAATCCACAAGTTATTCGAAGGAATGCAAAAGGGCGATAGCGCCATGTTGCACAGTGCTTTTACCAAGCTGGTAACTTTAGCGTCCATTGGTACTGATAAAGAAGGCAAAACATTTATTCGTTATGAATCCTCTCTGAATGATTTTCTAAAAGCCATCGGAACTCCGCATCCGGAAGCTTACAATGAAATGATCTGGGGCGAAAAAATTCTTATTGATCACAATTTCGCTCAAGTATGGACTGATTATGCTTTCTACAAGGGAAAGAAATTCAGTCACTGCGGCGTTGATGCCTTTCATCTGGTAAAAGAAGAAGACGGCACATGGAAAATTTTCCATTTGGCCGATACACGCCAAAAAGACGGTTGCAATGTGCCTCCGGCTATTCAAAAGAAAGTCGAACAACTATGAAAAGAATCCAAGATTCCACTTTTCTACTTGTCATTATATTCACTTTCACGGCCATTATTGGCGGTGAAGCTATTGCTCAGGACAAATTCACCACATTCATTCTCGTTCGCCACGCAGAAAAGGTAGCTGATGGCACAAAAGACCCTAATTTGAAAGAAGAAGGAAAAGCACGCGCCGAAAGTTTAGTGAGGCTTCTAAAAAACACCCCTGTTACTGCTATTTATTCAACGGCATTTATTCGCACACGCGAAACAATTGCGCCTCTGGCAGCGGCAAAGTCGTTGGAAGTGAAAATTTACGAGGCGCTCAAAACTGAAGTCATCGATAAGATTGTAAAAGAGAACGAAGGAGGCACTGTGGTGATCTGTGGCCATTCCAATAATATTCCACGGATTGCCAATTATCTTACAAGTACCGAAGCCTACAAAGATTTTGAAGATTCCGATTATGGGAACATTCTCATCGTCACTATTGCTCAAAAAGGGAAAGCGTCTGTTACTCCGTTGAGGTATTAAATTACTTTTTGTGTATAGACCTAACGCATTCTAAATCAATAAGTGAATGCATGGCCAATAGCTACTCGTCCATATCATCCCTTATTTAGTAGGAGGAACTCCCATCGCCTAATTACAAATGAAGTTTTCGAGGAAAATCAGCATAAGAAAATAAAAGGGTACATCGCGCAACTTTTAACGAGGACGATTAGTTAAATTTAGTATCAAATAGTTGGCGCTATGAAAACACATTCAAAACATCTTCTTCCAGAAATTCACATCAATCCAATCACCCGCGACATCGCTTTGGTAGCAGTTTCGGGGTTCTTGGTTGCAACTGCCCTTCTGACCATGGTAGTAATGGTTGTAAGCCAGTTCTAAAAAATAAAAGCCTGCTAAATGCAGGCTCTTTTATTTAAAGCACTTTGTGTGTTTTAATTAGTTCTGGTGCATCATCATTTGAGGGTTGGCCGATACCCATTCTTCGCCTCCTTCAAAAACCTCTTTCTTCCAGATTGGCACTTTTGCCTTAATGGCATCAATAATAAACTGGCAAGCTTCAAACGACTGCAAGCGGTGCGATGTAGACACAGCTACAACCACTGCCACTTCTCCCGGCTTAAGGGTACCGATACGGTGGCTCACTGCCCATCCTAAAAGCTTCCATCGGTGAGCGGCTTCTTCAATAATCATACGTATTTCTGCTACTGCCATTGCCTCATACGCTTCATACTCTAACCATCGCACATTTTTGTGGTGGGCATTGTCGCGCACGGTACCTATAAAAACATTAACGGCCCCCGCACCCAGGCTGGAGGCCGTATCGATCACTTTCTGTACATCGATAGGCTTTGCTGTGATTTTGATCATGATTGAAAAGGTTGGGTGGGTTGAGAAAACTGAAATGAAAATAATTTTTTTGCCCCTCCTTTGCAAGCCATTAGTGATAAATAAGTTTAGCCGCCGCTAACAGGTGGAATTATGGCAATTTCATCCGTTTCCTTAATCAAAATGGTATCCGATGCATAAGCCTGGTTGACTGCAATCAACAACGAATTCAAATCCTTCAACTTTGGGTAATCTTTGAATAACGAAGCTCTCAATTCGCCGACCGTTTGTCCGCAAACATCCACAAAAATCACCCGCCCGCCCATAATGTCATGAGCTATCCCAAAGATTTTCAGTTTCACTTTTACAGCGGGCATGGTGCAAGTTACAATTTGGTAAATTTACAAACCATGACGCCGCCAATTCTTTTCGATAACCACGGCAGGCCATTGAATTACCTCCGCCTTGCAGTTACCGACCGTTGCAACCTGCGGTGCTTTTATTGTATGCCTGAAGGCGGAATCCGTTATCTAAAGAAAGCAGAACTGCTAAGTAATGAAGAGATGGTAAGGATCGTTTCCATTTTGGCTGGCATGGGTATTTCCAAAGTAAGGATTACGGGCGGCGAACCGTTTGTGCGTCATGATCTGATGCAACTGGTTAGAACCATAGTCGAAATTGACGGTATTACTAATCTACATATCACAAGTAACGGGGTGTTAATGGCTCAACATGTGAAAGAACTCAAAGCGTTGGGTATCGCTTCGGTCAATTTAAGTTTGGATACACTGGATGCCGGGCGCTCAAAGAGTATTACAAGGCGTGATGAGTTTGCCAAGACTTGGCACACGCTTCAACTTCTGATTGAAAACAAAATTCCGGTGAAATTGAATGCAGTTGTGATGGAGGACAAAAACATCGAGGACATCATTCCAATGATTGAGTTGACCCGGAATCAAAATATCTCCGTGCGCTTTATCGAAGAGATGCCTTTCAATGGCGAAGGCAGTCATTATCCCAGGTTAAACTGGACTTACAAAAAGATTTTGGACTATATCAGTTCAGCATTTCCAACAATCGAAAAGATAACCGATCCACAAAATACAACAGCCTACCATTATCAGGTTCCTGGATTTAAAGGAAATGTGGGAATTATTGCCGCATTTAGCCGTACGTTTTGTGGCTCGTGCAATCGCATACGCATCACTGCTCAGGGAAATCTGAAAACATGCCTGTACGATGAAGGTGTACTTGACATTAAAAGGCTCATTCGAGCCGGGAAATCAGACGAAGTTATCAAAGGTGAATTGTTGAATGCGTTTCTTAATCGTTCTGTTGATGGAATTGAAGCCGAGGCAGCTCGCAAGAAAAGTTTACCGGTGATGGAGTCAATGTCGACTATCGGGGGGTAAATCTAGTCAATGGGCAATAGGATTAGGCATTGGGGGATTAGTCAACAGAATTTAGCTGTTATATTTTTTCCACCACCATTGAAATACAATCAGCGCCCAGATTCGAGCGTGAACATCTCCAGGGCTTGATGAAAAAAGTTGTTTCTTAAGTTGGGCGATAGCTGCGTAGTCAAAAACATTTTGCTCACGAACAAATTTCTCGGATAGCAAATCATCAGTAATCAGAGATTTCATTTCTTTTCTCAGCCATTTCAGCATTGGCACTTCGAAACCCTTTTTTGGGCGATTGTACAATTCTTCCGGCAAAAAGTCGCGGAAGGCATCCTGAACAATACGCTTGCGAATCGTTGGGTTGATCTTATACTCATCTGGCAGGCAGAACGCAAAATTCACCAATTCAAAATCCAAAAACGGCGAGCGCACCTCCAGCCCGTTGGCCATACTCATCAAATCTACTTTTGTGAGCATATCACCCGGCAAAACAAGATTCATGTCGGTAAGAAGAATGTCATTGATCGTCTCCTTATTGGGAATGGTCTTCAACAAATCATCTTTGAACAGATTGAATTCCTGTGAAGCAAAATTGGTTTTTGACTTCTCAGAGAACAACTGATATGCTTTTTGCTGTGAAGCAAAGCCAGCCCAATGCCAGTAGCGCTCTTTAGAAGTAAGTTTTGCGCCTTCAGCAAAACGCAAAAATTGCCTGGCTTTATTGCTGAAAAAATTATTCCGCGACTGCGGGAAGGCTTTCCATATTGGCGCCAAAGAAATTGCAAGTGACTCCTTCCAGCTGGGATGAATCGCTCGAAGAAAAGCCGCATGCTTATTGTATCCGGCAAATAGTTCGTCGGCACCGTCGCCAGAAAGAGCAACAGTTGCATGTCTTCTGGTTTCCTTACTTAAAATAAAAACATTGATGGCCGAAGAATCAGCAAAAGGTTCATCCAAATAATCAAGGATCGAATGAACATGTGTGTATAGATCATCATTTGTTAATGCGAATACGGTATGCTCTGTTTTGAAATGCTTAGCTACTAGCCGGGCATAATTTGTTTCGTCAAAAAATTTCTCGTCGCGAAAGCCAATTGAAAAAGTATGCAGATCAGGTTTATATTTAGCTGCAAGCCCTGTAACAATAGATGAATCAATACCTCCGCTTAAAAATGCTCCAAGTGCAACATCAGAAATTAATCTTCGCTGAACTGAGGCTTCCAGAAGTTGCTTGAATTTTTCTTTAGCACATGAGTAATCAACAGTTGATTGTCCATTGTCAATGGAAATACTGTAGTAAGTACTGACTGTCGCTTGCCTGCTACTGACTTTTATATAATGCCCTGGTAAAAGTTTCTTTACATTTTTAAAAATTGTGCGTGGCGCTGGAATATAATTGAGTTGCAGGTACGCATGAAGTGACGAGTAGTCGATTTCTTTTTCAATGCCATAAGCTATAATCGATTTCATCTCGGAGGCAAACAAAAACTTGTCCTCGTCAAATTGGTATAGCAAAGGCTTTACGCCATAACGATCACGGGCAAGAAAGAATGACTGCTCTTGTTTATCGTAAACACAAAAAGCAAAAAAGCCGTTGAGCTTGTTCAAGCATTTCTCTTTTTCAAGAATAAAAAGTTTAAGCAAAACTTCGGTGTCGGAATGAGAGAAGAAGGAAGTAACACCTTTTTGTTCAAGCTCCTTTTTTAGTTCTTGGAAATTAAAAATTTCCCCATTAAAAATAATGCAGTAACGCTTGGTTTCATCCCACATGGGCTGGTGAGCAATAGCACTTGTATCAATAATGGATAGTCTGCGATGGCCAAGGCCTACAAACTCATCGTGATATATATCCTGATTATCCGGACCGCGTTTTTCTATTGCCTTAGTAGCTGCTGCTAAATTGACAAGATTGAACTTACCAACGAGATTAAAGGCAAAAATGCCGGTGATACCACACATTGGTTAGTTACTCGTTATTCGTTATTCGAAGACGCTGATTGATTTTTTAGATTGTTTTAATCATCACATTCTTAAACCAAACTTCGTGGCCATGGTCTTGCAAATCGATGTGTCCTTTTGAGGCAAGACCATAGCCTTTGGCTTCATTCCATTTGCAGGCTTCTTTGCGTTTCTGCCAATTTGATGAGCCTAGTTCGTATTCTACAATCTTTTGGTCATTGAGCCAATGCTCCACATGCTTTCCATTCACTACAATCTTTGTTGAGTTCCATTCACCCACAGGTTTTAAAGTTTTGGGGGCAGTAGCATACATGTCATAGCTGGCACCTGTCAATTGTTTGTCCGTTGGTTTGGGTAAGTAACTATTATCATCGATCAATTGATATTCAGGGCCAGAATAATAGGGTTGCTCAAATTCTTCGGTAGCGCGATAAATGATACCGCTATTTCCTTTGGGTGAAATTTTCCAATCGCAGGTAAATTCAAAATTTTCAAACTCGTCGGTGGTCATCAAGTCAGAGCGTTCATCACCGTCGCCTTTAGTGGTTTCGTTAAGAGCCTTGCAATGTAAAAGGCCGTCTTTCACTTCCCAAGTATTATTTTTTCGTGCTTTAAAAATCTGCCAGCCGTTTAATGTCTTTCCATCGAACAACAATTTCCAACCTTCAGCTTTTTGAGAGTCTGTGAGTGCAGGTAAGGAAGTAACGGCCTCCACAACTGAAGAGGAAAGCGATTCCGTCTCCTGATCTTCTTTTTTTACCGGCGAACAAACCGTGACGATAAACAAAAGAGTAATTAGTTTTTTCATATTTCGATTTGATTGTTAGAAAATTTTTCCTGGGTTTAATATTCCATTAGGATCAAAAACTTTTTTAATACCCCGCATTAAATTAAGATTTACCTCACTCATTGCTAGTGACATATATGGTCGTTTGGCAATGCCAATACCATGTTCACCCGAAAGCGTGCCGCCCAAACTCACTGTCAGCTTGAATATTTCGCCAATGCCTTCAGGAATTTCATTCTCCCATCGTTCATCAGAAATATTCTCTTTCAAAATATTTACATGAAGGTTTCCATCTCCAAGATGGCCAAAGCAAACCGTATTAAAACCGTATTTCTTTCCGATCTCTTTAATACCCGTAATCAGTTTTGGTAAATTTGCCCGAGGCACCACTACATCATCTGATTTGGTGAGGGTGTACCAATTAACAGCTGGAGAAATATTTTTTCGGATCTTCCAAAGCTCTTCTTTTTGCGCTGCAGTCTCAGCAAATAAAATCTCTCCGCACTGAAATTTTTCTACCACAGCCATTACACGTTCGGCATCGCGCATTAGTAACTCCTCATCGTTGCCGTCAAGTTCGCACAAAACGTAAGCGTCCATTCCTTCGGTGAGTTTTGTAGTGACAGGACTACTCAAGACTTTTTCGCAATAGGCAAAAGTCCTTTCGGCGGCTTCGCGCTCGAAAAATTCCATTCCTGAAGGCACAATACCTGCGGTAAAAATGGAAGCTACGGCTTTGCACGCTTCTTCGTTGGTTACAAAAGGAATCATCATCAGCACTGTCTTCTGAGGATTGCCTCGAAGTTTGAAAACTATTTTAGTAATGATGCCCAGCGTTCCCTCACTGCCACACATTAGCTGCGTCAGGTTGTATCCTGTAGAATTTTTTAAAACATTTGCTGCCGTCCAGATGATTTCTCCGGTAGGAAGTACCACCTCCATATTAATTACATAGTCGCGAGTGACGCCATATTTTACTGCTTTCGGCCCTCCGGAATTATTGGCGAGATTACCCCCAAGAAAACACGAGCCTTTGCTCGCCGGATCGGGAGGATAAAATAATCCCTTCTCTTTAACCTTGTTTTGAAAAATTTCAGTGATAACGCCAGGTTCGACAGTAGCCTGTAAATTAAGTTCATCGATATTCAAAATCTTATTAAACCGCTCCATCGAAATCACAACACCTTTTTTTATAGGCAATGCGCCGCCACTCAAACCAGTACCTGCCCCACGAGGAGTAACAGGAATTCTATTCTCATTGCAAATCTTTATGACATCACTCACCTCTTGTGTTGACCCAGGCTTGATCACCAAGTCAGGCATAAACTGATAATCTTCGGTTTTGTCGTGGCCATATTCTGTCCGCACAGTCATATCCAAAACAACGTTAGCGCTACCAACAATATTCCGGAAGTTTTCAATGACGGTTTCACTCAAAATCGAGTTTGCTGGAATTTTCATTTCTTTTGTCTGCATCATTACCGTATTTTTGTAGAGCTTAACAGTTAGTGAAGTATAAAATTACGCAAATATATTTTTTCCTATTGCTGGGACTGCTAGCAACAGGTTGCGCTTCTGCTAGAAAATCCAAAATTAAAGATCAGGTTTCAACTGTTATTAAAACAGCCAGAGCCTATACAGGCACTCCGTACAAGTGGGGTGGAACAACGAGAGCGGGGATTGATTGCTCTGCCCTGACTGGTCATGCCTATGAATCTATCAATATTTCGCTGCCCCGAACAGCCGATGCTCAAGCGCTGAAGGGCCAAAAAGTAAAAGTTGGTGAGTTACAACCTGGTGACTTGGTGTTTTTTGCTACTGGAAAAAAGAGGCGCGTAATTACCCATGTTGGCATTGTAACGGAAGTAAAAGGGAATGACAATGTGAAGTTTATTCATGCCTCTACTTCTTTAGGCGTAGTGGAGACTAATTTATACTCTGACTACTTTTTTAAGCGACTTCGGGCGGCAAGAAGGATAATTAAGTAATATGTATAAATAAAAAAATCCCATCGTAACGATGGGATTTTGTGGAGAATATCGGATTCGAACCGATGACCTCTTCCATGCCATGGAAGCGCTCTAGCCAGCTGAGCTAATCCCCCAAATTTTTCCTATCTGAAATCTTCAAACACCTCTTTTATTTGATAGGAAGCGTCCCGATCTCTATCGGGACCAGCTGAGCTAATCCCCCAAACGAGCGGCAAATATATTTTAAAATTGTTAGTTGCCAAGCAATCCGTTTCCAATAAACTTATTTCCTTCGCCATTACTCGTTCCACACTTTCTCTACCAGAGCCTTCGTAGCAATAATTCCTTCCCTCTCGCTTAGATTTGAGCCCTCGTACTCGATGCCCACATATCCAGAAAAATTTGACTGTTTCACTGTCTTGAGCAGCTTCGCGTAGTCTATAATCGTCTCTTTACCTTGCGCATCAAAAGCATATGACTTAGCACTTACTCCCCGGGCAAACGGAAGCATCTCAGAGACTCCCTGATAACGATCATATTCTTCTTTGCATTTCTTGTCTTGCGTGCTTCCCCATTTTACAGCCGTGCACCAATTCCCAAAATCAGGAAGTGTACCACAATTCGGTAAGTTTACTTTTTGCATGATATCAGCAATCCATTTTCCATCGGAGCTGTACAAACCATGGTTTTCAATCAACACATTGATACTATCCTTTATGGCGTATTTACAGAGTCTCTTAAGTGCGTCAACCATGGCCATTTTAACTTCATCCTTTGACCCATCGCCAAATGCATTGACTCGGACTGAGTGGCATCCCAAAATGTGAGCTGCGTTTATCCATTTATAATGATTTTCAACCGCCTTCTTCCGTTCTGTTGAATCCGGGTTTCCCAAATCGCCCTCATTATCGATCATCATCAAAAGACTTTTAACCTCCAGTGAATCGGCCCTTGCCCTCATCATTTTCCAAAAGGCTTCGTCTTCGGCATGTTTCGTATAAAATCCGTTCACATATTCTACCGCATGGATACCAAAATCGTTTTTTGCAATTGAGGCAAAGTTCTCTGCAAGTAACGTTCCGCTGTCAAGTGCGCGATGAATAGACCATTCAGCTAGCGAAATCTTTAACTTGGAATCCTTCTCTGAGGAATTTTCTTCCATTTTGGGTTTGCACGAGTTAATAGAAGTTAACAAACAGGCGACTAAAGCACAAAAAATAGATTCCCTGACTCGTGTTTTTCTCATGACATTTAAATTTAAATCCTTTTTCTGTCAATTAATCTTCTCTGCCAACTCACGCATTTGCCTTATCCGCTTAGAGTCAACAGTTCGAAGTTTGAATTCGCTTCCTCCATCATCACCCATGCCTGCAATATTTAAGTTTTTATAAGTCATTGCGCTTTCGCGGAATCCCGTAGCCGAAAAATGAATCTCTTTTGTTTTAGTTTTTGAAACAATCTCTTTCACGGTATCTTCATTGACACCCGACCCTGGCATAATAGCAATTCGGCTGTCGGCTTTTTTGATTAGTTCAGCTATCAAGCCAACCCCTTTAACAGCCTGTGCTTGTTGACCAGCTGTTAAAATCCTGTCGAAACCCGCTTCGATGCAATCCTCTAAAGCTTCGAATGGATCGCGTGTCATATCAAAAGCGCGATGACAGGTTACTTTCATTGGTCTTGCCCTGTCGATTAATTCTTTACATCGTTTTTTATCGATTGTTCCATCTTCATTCAAAATTCCAAAGACAACACCGTCGGCACTTAGCTTTTGGCATTGATCGATGTCACGTTTCATCGAATAAAATTCATAACCCGAATAATGAAAATCTCCGCCACGGGGACGAATCATCACAAACACATCGAGGCTTACATTCTGGCGAACGTTTTCAATTGTACCGTAGGATGGTGTGGTTCCGCCCTCAGCGGGGTTGTCGCACAACTCAATCCGATCTGCTCCGCCTTCTTGCGCCTTGAGTGCAGACTCAATATTATATACTACTATCTCAATGGTCATTTTTAATAAAAGCTTTTCGCGTCAAAAATTTTATTGGGAACGTCATTTGAATACACCGCGTAGGTAAACCCTTTCTGCAGTGCGTATGCACCAAGTTCTCCATTCTTATTAATAGCCAAAAAACCAACTTGAATTTCCTTTGATTTCTCCGGCTGGTTTTTTACGATCCTCTTTACAGCCAGCTCGCATGCTTCTTGCGGTGAATTTCCCTGGCGCATCAGTTCGACCACAAGATGTGAACCACAAATACGAATAACTTCCTCTCCTACTCCGGTTGATGTTGCTGCACCAATTTCATTGTCAACAAAAAGTCCGGCACCAATAATCGGTGAATCACCCACACGACCATGAATTTTATACGCCATGCCACTAGTGGTACAGGCTCCCGAAACATTTTGACTTGAGTCGAGCGCAATCATCCCAATGGTATCGTGATTTTCAATATTTGCAATAGGTTTGTACTGAGCTTTCTTCAACCACTCTTTCCATGCTTTCTCAGACTCTTCCGTCAGCAGGTTCTCTTTTTTAAATCCATTAGCTAAAGCGAACTGTAAAGCGCCATCACCCACCAGCAGTACATGCGGAGTTTTTTCCATCACTTTTCTCGCGACAGAAATAGGATGAATAATATGTTCAAGGCAAGCGACTGCTCCGCAGTTAGCATTTTCATCCATGATACACGCATCAAGTGTCACTCGTCCGTCACGATCGGGCAATCCACCAAGCCCTACGGATGTTTCTTTCGGATCGCCTTCAGGAACTTGAACCCCAGCTTCCACGGCATCCAATGCTCTTCCATTCTTTGATAAAATCTTCCAAGCTTCTGCGTTGGCACCAACACCGAAGTTCCACGTAGAGACAACAATTGGTTTAGTCACTTTTTGGGATTGACTAAATAGTTTTTGAGCTGATGCCAGCGAAGCAATCGTTGCCGAAGCCTGAATAAACTTTCTACGGGAAGTTTTCATGTAATTATAATTAACTATTTAGCTCCAGGAGGGCAATATTTCCTGAGGTAATCAGAGTACAGTGTTGACAAATGTTTAGTCGTGCCCTCTCCTTCGCTGATACTATGTGTGCGATTTGGATAAGCCATAAATTGAAACTGCTTATTGTATTTGATCAATTCGTTAAGAAGCATCTCGGCATTATTATAGTGTACATTGTCATCGCCAGTGCCGTGGATGTATAACAAATTTCCTTTCAGGTTCTTAGCATACGTCACAGGAGATCCTTTTAAAATGTCTTCCAGATTTTCCTGAGGCAAGCCCATGTAGCGCTCCTGATAAATATTATCGTAGGTGAGTTGATTGGCAACAGCGGCCACAGCAATTCCTGTTTTATAGATTTCAGGATACTGAAACATCAGATTCAATGTGGTAGAGCCTCCACCACTCCAACCCCACACTGCAATGCGTTCACTATCTACAAAAGGCCACTTCAAAATCTCTTTAGCTGCAAGTGCCTGATCTTTTATATTGATTTGTCCAATCTGTCTATAGATTGACTTGCGCCACTCCCGACCCTTGGGTGCGGGCGTTCCGCGTCCATCAAGAGACATATAAATATATCCCTCAGCACTCATGTCCCCATTAAACAGACGGTTCATGCCCATACCATATGAGTCGCGCACAGTCTGAGAAGCCGGCTCAGTGTAAACTTGAAAGACAACGGGATATTTTTTAGTGGCATCAAAGTTTGCCGGCTTCACCATCCAGCCATCCATTTCTATTCCTTCCGACGTTTTAACTTTAAAAAACTCCATTTTCGATTTGGACTTGTCAGCAGCAGTCACTGCATCATAAACTTTGTGCTGATGATCCGCCACATTGTGATCTGGCAATGATATCCACTCATCGGCAGCTGGTGTGTAGTAATTAGAAAACCGGTGAAATGCATATTTTGAATTAGGAGAAAACTGATAGGAGTGAGTTCCAATCTGATTGGTGGGCGAAACAAGCTCCAATTTTCCTTTCCCGTCCAATTTCGTTTTGTACAAATATTTTTGAGTGGCATTCGTTGGAGACGCAATGAAATAAACTGTGTTATTTTTCTCATCGGCAGAAACAATATCAATCACGTCATAGTCGCCTTTAGTTACGAGCATGTCCTTTCCATCTTTTGATATTCTATACAGGTGTGCCCAACCATCCTTTTCACTCAGCCACAAAAACTCTTTTTTATCATGCAACCAAACAAACGGGTGTTCAAATTCCGGTGCGTCTATCCATGCTTTGTCATTCTCAATAAAAATTTGCTTTGCTTCTCCGGTAACAGGATTACAAGAGAATATTTTACTCTCGTTTTGTTTACGATTAAGCTGCTGCACAAAAATTTCTGTCAATGAGTTCCATTCCATTCGCGGTAAGTAGTGTTGTTGCGGGTCACCTGGAATATTGAGCCACGTTGTTTTGTTGGTACTCACATTAGCCACTCCTATTTTTGTTGGAGAAGGGCTTTGGCCGATGGTAGGATACTCGACCGGAATAATTCTTGAGTAGGCGGAATCAGTAGTATTTAACATATAATAATCCGCGATCTTGTTGGCATCAATCTGCCAATAAGCAATCAACTGACTGTCGCTGCTCCATTGAAATCCATCGCGGCACGAAAACTCTTCTTCATAAACCCAGTCGAAAGTACCGCTTATTAATTTTCGTGAATGATTCGAAGTGATCGCTTGTATCTGGCCAGTGACTATATCTTCCACATATAGATCAAACTCGCTCACATATCCAACCTTTTTTCCGTCGGGAGAGAATTTTGCGAAGCGCAGCGAAGACGCCGGCTTATCTTTTCCGATTTTTTTAAGTGCTTTTGTTGATCTGTTCAAAACCCAATAATCACCTTCGGTATCGAGCCTCCAGACCTTGCGGGAGTTTGTATAAATCAAAACTTGTGAGTCATCATCCGACAATGAAAAACTTCTGACTTTCAAGCTTTCTGTCTGTCCCGCCGGGATAAGATCAGCTTTTGACAGGAATAAGGTCTTCGTATTGGCAGGCAATTCATAGCGGTTGATTTCACCTGCTTCGATTTTATAATAAGCATTCCCATCTTTTGTCCAGCGAATGTTTTGAGCTGACAGAAGGCATGGGATAAAAATCAATAAAAGTATAACGCGTTTCATAGGGATAGTTTGGATTTACCATCAAAAATAGAAATCCATTTTCTTTCCCCTAATTTTTTTATTCAAAAGGCTCAAGCCGTTTTTTGGATCGGGAAAATACTCACATTAAGCAGCTCAGTATGCCGGATCACCGAAATATCAACCATGGTAAGTATCTCCTTTTTAGTTAATTCTTTAAATAGCTGATGAAGTGTTTCAACAGTCTTGTTATTAAAGGAAGTGATGATATCACCGGCTTTTACTTGTGAAAATGCCGCCGGAGAATCGTCCTCAATGTTTACAACGAATAGACCTTTTTCATTTGCCAGATGATGGTGCCTCTTCACTCTCGCGTTAATTGTCACTTCCTGCAACTGAAACCCCAAGTAGGCCTTAAAAACCTTTCCGTTTTTAATTAATTGATTTGCGACTTCTTTCGCCGTGTTGATGTCAACAGAAAAGCTTAGTCCTTGTGCACCCTGAATAATCGCAGTGTTTACACCAACGACTTCGCCGTCAGTTGTAATCATTGGGCCACCGGAATTACCCGGGTTTAACGCTGCATCGGATTGGATCACATTGTCTACAAGCATTCCGTTTTGTGAGCGCAGCGTTCGGCCAAGTGCGCTTATCACCCCAGTTGTAACGGTATGCTGATAGCCCATAGGGTTTCCAATTGCAATAACCAATTGGCCTATCTGAAGATTGTCTGCATTTCCGAGTTTGGATACTGAATAGCCTTCCGAATATATTTTCAATATTGCCAAATCAGTATCTGGATCTTTGCCAACAAGGGTCGCTTCGATTTCATTTTCATTGAGCAATGACACCATGATTTTCTCTGCACCGTTAACTACATGGAAGTTGGTGAAAATAAACCCGTCGGATGAAAAGATAAACCCCGAGCCGGAGCCCGCCGTTCTCAATTTACCCTGAACGTTCTTATAAACATCAATTTTCACTACCGCATTCTTTACACGTGCTACCGCGTCAATGATCATTTGTGAGTAAGGGTCCATATGTGTAATAATTATTCACACTGAACAGACAAAAAGCAATCCATAGTTCCAAGTCTGAAAAGATGACCGTATCCTTACCAAGAATTTGCCTTATTGTCTTACACAGGCTTGTTGCAGCGACATTTAATTTTAGTAACTTTAAAAACTATAAGCGTGCGCCCATGGCAAAACTTAAAAATATTATCAAACAACTCTCCGAAAAAGATTACAAAGAAATCCATGACTCTTTGATGGAAAGCAATGCCGAAAAGTCAGCCTATGTGTTGCGGGCATTGCGCGAGCGCCAGCTTTCCGACAGCAAAATTATGGTAGAACTTGAAGTAAATGCCAATGCCTATTACACATTACGCTCTCGCCTCAACCAAAAAATCGAAGAACATCTGCTCCAGCAAATGGAGAGTCCACGCACAGACATTTTACGCAAAGTCGCCAACCTTAATGAGGTGCTGTTTACTAAAAAGAGAACCATTTCGATTACTACATTAAAGAAATTAGAGAAAGAACTTCAGGACTATGACCTCGCCAGTGAGCTTACAGTGGTATACAAGTCGCTTAAAAAACTTCATATTCACTCACCAGAGTATTTTAACTACTCCCAACTCTACAACAGGCATGTGGCTTTTATGCTGGCGGTAGACAAGGCAGAGGATTTGCTATCGGATTACTTAAAAAAGTATGGCAATTATTTCCTTACAGGGGACCCTATAGAAAAAATGGGGCTTGATCTGTTAATGAAGGAAATGCAAAACGTGTCCAAGCTCTACGAATCTCACCGGCTGTACGTGTACCATAGTTGCATGTTAATTTTCCACCGGCTATTTGTAGATCAGGATGAATCAAACCAAGAGGGAGAAGCTATCGAAGATATTTTTGCACGCGTTCAGAAAATTTTTGAAACCTATAACCTTGATCCTCTATATTATCATTTGAATTTGGTTTTCGAATTCCTCCATCTGGAGTATTATAATCATTACAAAGTTTACCGTCAGGCAGAGAAATATTACGAAGAAGTAAATGATGCAGTGGCTACGCTGCTTGTCAATTACCCCAATTATACTTTTTCTGCACGCTTCCTCATCTCTAAACTTGAGCGTCATCTGCGCAACAACACCGAAAAGAGCCTTTATGCAGAAAATGAAGGCCTGTTAATGGACATTGAAACAGAGATACAAGATGTGCCTAAGCATGCCATTTATATTTGTTATCAAGCTCTCAGTTGTTATTATGCTGGCAAATACGACCAAGCCGCTAAGGTTATCAACAACATGCTTAATGAAGTGGGCTTGAAAAAATTCCCATTTGTGCAAATGGAAGTCAAAGCGCTTTTGGCTTTGCAATATTGCTTGCTCAAGGATTTCGAGCTATTTATTCAGCTAACCAACAGTGTACAGCGTCAGATTCGGATGTTTGGCAAAGACGAGTGCGAAAATGTAATGCTGTTTTTAAAGATACTTCGTGTAGCTGTCAGCGAATCCAAAAAAGAAAAGGCAAAGAAAATCAGTGCTATAATCCCCAAGTTCAAGGAAGTAAAAGTAAACTACTTCGCCCCTACTTCTTTAATTAAAATGGACGAGAGTTTTGTAGAAATGCTTGCAGCGGTAGAAGGTGCCGTAGACGCTTAATCGAATTCTTATACGTCTATCTTCATAATGCTTTCGTGTGAAAGCGGCTTATTCAGATACAACTTTACATTGCTGTACTTCTTAGAACGGTCAAAGTCCTGAGGGTTGATTGAAGAGGTGAGCATTACAATCCGGCATTTCCTTTTTGCCAACGGGGTTAGTTTTTCAAATTCATCCAAAAATTGAAAGCCATCCATCAAAGGCATGTCGATATCAAGGAAAATAACGTCGGGTAAAACCTGCTCCGCAACATCCATTTTCTCCATGTTCTTCAGAAACTCGATAGCGCTTTTGGCACCGGTGTGCGTATAGATATTATCAGTTATAGCTGCCGCCTCGATCATTTTTTGGTTAATCAAGTTATCGATCTCATTATCATCGATAAGCATAACCGCGCGGTATTTTCTCAAAGCCATGGAGAGTTAGTTGGTCATGTTAAAAATAGGCTGAATAAGTTTGTTTTCCAAACCGGTCAAATTACAAATCAAACTTAATTCCCTGCGCTAAGGGCAGAGTGTCGCCAAAGTTGATGGTATTCGTTTGCCTGCGCATGTACACCTTCCATGAGTCTGAGCCCGACTCGCGACCGCCACCGGTTTCTTTCTCACCACCAAAAGCCCCGCCAATCTCTGCGCCGGATGTACCAATATTTACATTCGCTATTCCACAATCGGAGCCGCCGTGAGAAAGGAATTTTTCCATGTCTTGCAAACGCGTAGTCATAATCGCTGAGGACAATCCTTGTTTCACACCGTTTTGTAAAGCGATCGCCTCATCTATTGTTTTATACTTTATTAAATATAAAATCGGGGCAAATGTTTCGGCCTGTACAATTTCAAAGTGATTTCTTACTTCGGCAATTGCAGGCTTAACATAACATCCCGATTCATAACCTTTTCCATTCAATACTCCTCCCGTCACAACGAAATGTCCACCTTCACCTTTAATCTTACCGAGAGCATCTTTATACGTTTTCACAGCCAACTTATCGATAAGAGGGCCAGCATGATTATTTTGATCAAGAGGATTTCCGATACGTAATTGGCCATACGCTTTCTTCAATCGGTTTTTTACTTCCTCATATATTTTTTCGTGAATAATTAAGCGACGGGAAGACGTGCATCGCTGTCCTGCCGTTCCTACCGCGCCAAACACAGCACCAATGATAGCCATGTCAATGTTAGCGTTCTCTGTAATAATGATTGCATTATTTCCCCCCAATTCCAAAAGCGCACGACCCAATCGCGCACTTACTGTCTGACCAACTGCTTTACCCATGCGCACCGAGCCGGTAGCAGATACCAGCGGAATATTCTCTTCAGCACACATCAACTGGCCAATTTTATAATCTCCGTTGATGATACACGAAACTCCTTCAGGTACGTCATTCCTTTCAAAAACTTCACTCACTATATTCTGACAAGCGATACTGCACAGCGGTGTTTTTTCCGAAGGCTTCCAGATGCAAACATCGCCACACACCCACGCGATCATCGCATTCCAACTCCATACGGCAACCGGGAAGTTAAAAGCCGAAATAACTCCGACAATACCCAAAGGATGATATTGTTCGTACATCCTGTGCAATGGCCTTTCAGAATGCATAGTAAGTCCGTTCAATTGCCTTGATAAACCAACGGCGAAATCACAGATATCAATCATCTCCTGCACTTCGCCCAATCCCTCCTGATAGGATTTTCCCATTTCGTAGGAAACCAATTTACCCAGATGTTCCTTTTGCTCACGCAATGCCTCTCCAATCTGCCGTACAATTTCTCCCCGCTTGGGTGCTGGCACCATCCGCCAGCTAACGAAAGCCTTCGCTGCCTGTGCTATTACTTTTTCAAAAGATTTTTCATCGGTGGACTCCACACGACCAATCAGTTTGCCGTCAACTGGTGAAAGTGAATCAATATATTTACCCGAAGCCTTAATCCATTTTTTCCCCGTCGATGTTCCACTATTTGATTTTCTTACATTCAGTGATTGCAATGCTGCCTTGATACCAAAATCTTTCATAATGAATTATAAATTAAGAGTGCAAACTTAGAGGAAATTCGGTGAATCTCAGAATGGGTTTGAAGCCAAACCAATTCATATATATCTTTGATAAAATTTCTATCCCTATGTCAACCTATAAAAGCCTGCTTCTTATTTCTGTCTTCGTTGTTGCCTGCAATTCAAGTCAGAAGAAAAATAGGGACCGGCAAAACGATTCTACTAGTTTCTCCCAAAAGGACAGCACTAAAGCTCCAAGCAACTATCAAAAATTAACATTTGATGATTACATCGAAACAAAAACCGTTAGCGCCGGCGAAGTACAGGAAATATCAGAATCCTGTGCATTAATCATCTCACCTACAGACGATCAAATTGAGCAAATGAAAAAAGAGTACGGTGAAGATGATTTTTACACAGTTGCCGATGATGCTACTTTCTATCAGGGCACAGCGCGCAAAATAATTGATTCATTAGGTGTTAAGACAATTGATGCTAATAAAAGCTTGGTAAAATTCAATGGGTCACAACAAAAGTCTTGGACATTAACGATAAGGCGAAAGTATGCACCAGAATGGAATATTATTTTATTCCATAAAGAAAAGCAGCCAGAAATAGTCACGCCTATAGATGCTACTGGCGAAAAGGTTAAGAAATATTTTGGGCTTAACTGACCATCTTACAGCTCTTGCATGGCCACTTCATAAAGTACTATCATCGTTTCAATATCCTTTTTATGAACTTTCTCGTGTGGAGTATGCGCTCCATGCTCTGGTGCGCCAACGAAACACCAATCGAATGGCAATGCGCCACGCTGAAGTTCACCACCATCGCTAGAACCGGATCCCTCCACTTCCAATTGGTGAGCTATTTTATTTTTTTGAGCTATCGCAATAATTCTATTGACAAAACTCCTTCGTGGAATATTTCGGTCACGCAGCGAAATTGCAACACCTTTGCCATGCTCTACGCCATCTGATATCCATGTGATATCCGAGATCAGAGCTTGATGAACATTCCATTTTTTATAAATGTATTTAGCCAGATATCCAACCGAGCCTCCCCCGTGTTCTTCCCAGCAACTAAAAACAATCAAACCGTCTTTCAATGTCTCAGCAACTTTCAATGCGTTGAAGATTCCCAGTCGGTTATCCAAGTAAGGAGTTTGTATAAATTCTTTCGTCTCGCGAAAATCAATCTTGTAAGTGAGCGTTGTGCCACGCTCGATAGATCTTCCAAATTTGTAAAACGCATGATCTTGTTTATCGTATTCAAGTTCACATTCGATTGGGCCGAACTGATCATGGCCAACTAATTTTGTTCCCGCTTCAGCATCGGGGCTGCCGATAGAGAGTAGTTGATTAAAATAGCGTACCGAAAACCCAACCGTATCCATGTGAGCAAAAATGGCAGTGCGCGGTTTACCAAATTTCAGGATCAAACAATCTTGAAATTCATTTCCTTCAATAATTTCAGGCTGTGAAATCCAATGCTTTTTTTCTTTTTTTATGTAGCGTAGTAAAAAATCTTTAACAGGCAGCTCCTGACCAGAGGGCGCATGGATTTCGCACAGCTCCTTCAGCAACTGAAACTCGCCTTTTTGTTTTTTATTTTTCTTCAAAACTTTCCTTTATATTTTCATAAAATTACCTTTTCTAAATTGAATAATTGCGGTGTTGATCTGAAATACAATGGCTGAAGAAATCCTGAAGGCGATTCCTGTATTTCTGTCAAGCGCCCTTAAATTTATTTTAGGCCCTTTGGAAGGCTATGGCCTGAAACTCCATTTTGTTACTACAGTGCTCGCAACGATTGGCGGTATGATGATAAGTGTAGTCGCCTTTACTTTTTTTGGCGACTGGCTTCGACATGTATTATTAAAACGATTTTTTCATTCCAAGGATCAGGAAAATCCCAACAAGAAGAAAAACAGGTTTAGCGGATTCATCGCAAAATACGGGTTGGGTGGCGTGGCTTTTCTTACCCCTGTATTTCTCACGCCGATTGGCGGTACTATTATTGCGGTAAGCCTTGGCAAACCCAAAAATAAAATCCTACTCTTCATGTTGATCAGCGCGGTATTTTGGGCCATTGTATTTACTGCCATCGTTTATCTGCTTGGGCGCCTTGCTGTGCCCGAGATTTTGAAGTGACCCAGGATTGTTTTCTATTTTAAAAAATACCTTACCTGGTCTTCATATTTCAGCTACTCAACTCATCTGGCAACACTTCAATATCCCGTATCAAAACCCGCTTCGCAATAGCTTGCCCGGTTTTGGTGGCGGCTAACCCGCCGAGTGCTGTCTCTTTATAACGTGTCTCCATGCTTGCACCGATTTCTCCCATTGCTTCAATCACTTCATCAACGGGGATCACACTGCTTACATCAGCCAATGCAATTTGAGCTGAACTATTGGCAATTGCAGCCGCACTTGCATTGCGCACAACACAAGGAATCTCGACAAGGCCGGCAACAGGGTCGCAAACCAAACCAAGCATACATTGTATTGTTATTGCAACTGCATTAAATACCTGATCAATGTTTCCATCAAGGCAATACACAATCGCTCCTGCACCCATTGCTGCAGCTGTGCCTGTCTCTGCCTGACAACCACCCACTGCTCCGGCGATAGATGCTTTTTGTTCGATAATGATTGCTATACCTGCTGCTACCATCATCGCTTCAATAATTTTTTCGTCGTCAATGTGATGGATCTCTTGCAATGTAAAAAGTACACCGGGCATAATGCCGCTTGCTCCGGCAGTAGGCGCAGCGACAACTCTCCCCATGCACGAGTTCACTTCTTTAGCAGCAAGTGCGCGTGAAATCAGCCGTTGAAATTCAATAGACAAGACCGCCTTGGGGTATCGATATACTTTTTTGGCACCATTATTAATCATACCCGAACGGGAAGTCATGTCTTCTTCAAGGCCACTGCGCACTGCATCTTTCATTACCGCCCACGCTCTCATTAAGCCTTCAATTACTTCATTCTCGTTTCGGCCCTTTTGGTCGAATTCATATTCAGTAACTGTTTTGGCCAGCGAAAATTTATGCTCAATGCAATACTTTTTCCAACCATCAAACGAATCAAACAGATAAGCCATAATTCATTTATGTTAAATTGATTGCAAGTTAGCAACTCCTTTGCAAACGATTTAAATCAAGTACAAGTTCATTTTGATATTGAATCTACAACTGATCAAAAGAAGCATTTGGAACATTGCGATTTTCACCTGCATTTATAACGTTGCAAACGTTGAAATCAAGAGCCCTACATATTTTCTCATCAGTCTTTCTGATTTGAGCACTGCTTTTTGCGCAAGTGGCGGTGAATTTCTTTCACAAGAACCACGATGTCCATGAGCTAAAATCTGTTTCAACACCGCTGAAAGACGGAGCAGCCGGAGTTCAAAAACATGATGAACACTGTAAAGTTTGCTCTATAGACTTCTTCAATCAGGCGTTTATTCCTTCCACGCATCTAACTTTCGATCATCAGGCGTTTATCACCCACGAAGCGCACTTTAGCTTTTGTATCGAGCGAATCGCGGTTTCTTATTCACAAGGCCGCGCGCCTTCGGTTTCTTTTATCTAAAACATCTTGCCTTAATAAATTGAAATCCAGCCACTGGCTGCATTTTCTGTTCTTATTAAACCTTATTTATTTTATTTATCTAAAATATTATTTAGACTTGTCTAAAATTATGAAACCAATATTATTACTATACGCAATACTATCATTTCAAAGTGTACTCGCTCAGCATGGAATAACCGGATTAGTGAAAGATGAGGAAACAAGGCAACCGCTGGGTGGCTGCGTTATCACATTACTGGGTACCACCCTTGGTAGCATCGCTGATTCTTACGGACGCTTTAAGTTGAAGGTAAAAGAAAACGATCAATGCGTCCTTTCGTTTCTGGGTTATCAAAATGACACTCTTGCAATAACTTCCGCCAAAACTGAATACGAAATCCTTCTGACTCCTAATCACAAAATACTGGATGAAGTCGTAATCACGGCAGTCTCGAAGGTGACACTTATAAAAGAAAACCCAATTTCAGTAAGCACTGTAACTCCAAAAATGATCGAACGTGCCAATGAAAACAATATCATTGATGTGCTTGCAAAAAATACTCCTGGATTAAATACGCTGAAGACCGGACCAAATATTTCGAAGCCATTCATTCGAGGCATGGGTTTTAATCGAGTACTCACTTTATACGATGGCGTTCGGCAGGAAGGGCAGCAATGGGGTGGCGAACACGGACTTGAAATTGATAACTACAATATTGATCGGGCTGAAATAATCAAAGGGCCCGCCAGCTTAGTTTATGGTTCCGATGCATTAGCCGGCGTGGTAAGTTTAATTCCATTTGTACCTAAAGAAGCCGATGGGAAAATCCGAGGTCGCTGGCTTTCTGAATATCAGGGCAACAATGGGTTGATCGGAAATGGTTTCAGGCTTTCTTCAGGAAACACCCACTGGCTCTGGATTGTACGTGGTGCATATCGCATCGCAAAAAATTATACCAACGCCGTTGATGGCCGGGTCTTTAATACAGGCTTTCAGGAAAAAAACGCTTCAGCGCTACTCGGTTATAAGACGGCAAAAGGATTTACTCATCTCAATTTTTCGCTGTACGACAATTTGCAGGGTATCCCCGACGGCAGCCGTGACTCACTCACTCGAAAATTTACCCAACAAATTTACGAAGGCGATCAGGATGACATTAAAAACAGGCCGATCGTTTCAAATGCAGAGCTAAATTCATACACACTCAATCCCTTACACCAGCGTATTCAGCATTATCGGGGCTATGTCAACAACTACTACCAGCTGGGAAAGGGCGATATCAATATGTTAATCGCGCTAACGCAAAATATCCGGAGGGAATTCAATCACCCGACTGCGCCCGACCAAGCCGGTACTTATCTCCGACTCAATACAATTAATTACAGTGTTCGTTATAATGCCCCTGAATTTTCCGGTATTGAAACTTCGGCAGGGGTAAATGGAATGTTCCAAAATAATAAGATCAAAGACGCAACAAATTTCCCAGTGCCGAATTACGACCTTATAGATTTTGGAGCATTCGTAGTTGCCAAATGGAAAAAGGATTATTGGACAATAATCGGTGGCGCCCGGTTGGACGTGAGAAATATTCGTACCTATAATTTTTATAGTGGCACCGATCCCCAAACCGGGTTTGACAAACAGGTTTACCCGCCCGACACGGTTGGTGCGACCTTACAATTTCCTGCCATCAATCAATCGTTCCATGGAATATCGTTGAGTCTCGGATCGACCTATCACCTCAATGAATTTTTGAATCTCAAATTCAATTTCTCACGCGGCTATCGGGCACCGAGCATTTCAGAAATTGCTTCTAATGGGTTGGATGCCGGCGCGCACATTCTTTATATTGGTAACCCACACTTTGTCTCTGAATTTAGCTGGCAGGAAGATTTTGGGTTGTTTACTGATTTCTCAGAACTGTCAGCTTCGGTAAGTGTATTCAATAAAAACATTGAAAACTTTATTTATCTAAACCAAGTTACAGACGCACAAGGGAAAGCAGTCACTGATGCACAAGGCAATAAGACTTTTCAATACCAACAAGCGGCTGCACAGCTTTACGGACTGGAAGGAACGTTTTCATGGAAGCCTAAAAACATCACAGGTTTTTCGTTCAACAATCAATTAGCCTTGTGTTACGGGTTCAATCGCAACCCTCTTTTTGAAAATAAAAAACAACAAGGTCAGTACCTGCCATTTATTCCGCCGGCGCGATGGATAAGTAACATTAACCAAGAGTTCGAGATTAAATCAAACTGGCTTTCTGGTGTCAACGTAACGGCCGAAATGGATTATAACGCCACGCAAAACAGGTATTTGGCATTATTCAATACGGAAACCATAACTAACGGCTATGCTTTGCTCAACCTTTCTCTGGGTGCTACTGTCCGTCAGTCAAAAACCAACTGGCAATTTCAGCTGCAGATGAACAACGTTTTGGATGTTGCTTATCAATCAAACATGAGCCGCTTAAAATATTTTGAATATTATCAGCAATCACCTAATGGCCGCTCTGGTATTTACAACATGGGTCGAAATGTTTGCGCAAAAATTATATTTTCTTTTTGAATCGCTTTCGCAATATTGTCTCTTCAAAAAAAAATTATATGACCAAACTGCCGCTCCTTCTCTTCGTAATTTCGTCAATCGCAATCCAAGCACAGACCACACAGGATCAGCAAGGCATTAAGGAAATTTTTAATGAAGCACTGAGTCATGGAAAATCGTATGAGATGCTCAGCGACCTTTGTCTCAAAATTGGTCCGCGTTTGTCGGGATCACCCGGGGCAGCTGCAGCAGTTGAATGGTGTCGTCACCTGATGGAAACTTATGATTTCGATTCTGTATGGCTTCAGCCTGTGATGGTTCCACATTGGGTGCGAGGCCAGCAGGAAATAACGCGTATTATCAACTCCAAAAAGATGGGCACAATTAATCTCTCCGTTTGTGCCTTGGGAAATTCTGTTGGTACAGGCCCATCGGGAATAGGCGCCTCAGTTATTGAAGTCAAGAGCTTTGATGAACTGAAACAGCTGAATCCAAAATCTGTTCAGAACAAAATTGTCTTTTTCAATCGCCCAATGGATCCTACGCAAATCCAAACATTTGCAGCCTATGGAGGCGCCGTTGATCAACGTGGCAGCGGTGCTTCAGAAGCAGCAAAACTTGGGGCTGTAGCCGTCATCGTTCGATCGATGGGAATAAATCAGGAAGATTATCCTCACACCGGAGCACTGCGCTATGCGCCAGATGTCCCTAAAATTCCGGCTGTTGCTGTCAGTACCAAACATGCCGAACTGCTTTCCAGGCTTATAAAAGAAGAGAAGGAGCTTCAGGTTTATATTGAAACACATTGCGAAATGCTGGACGACGCACCCTCATTCAATGTTATAGGTCAAATAACAGGTACTGAATATAAAGATGAAATCATCGACATCGGTGGTCATCTTGATTCATGGGATCTTGCGCAGGGCGCCCATGACGATGGCGCTGGCTGTGTGCAATCAATTGAAGTACTAAGGTTATTCAAAGAACTTGGCATCAAACCGAAAAGGACAATCCGGGCGGTAATGTTTATGAACGAAGAAAATGGATTACGTGGCGGAGCTAAATATGCTGAGGTAGCAAAAATGAAAAACGAAAATCATATTGCTGCAATTGAATCAGATGAAGGCGGGTTCACTCCTCGCGGATTTACCATGACAGCCAGCGATGCCGTAAAAAATAAAATCAAAAGCTGGAAGCCAATGCTGGAACCTTATGGCCTCACTGATTTTGATCATCCTGGTGGAGGCGCAGATATTGGCCCGCTAGCTCCTTTGGGTACAGCTATGATTGGTTACCTGCCGGACTCACAGCGCTATTTCGATTATCACCACACTCCGGTTGATACAATAGACAAAGTGAGTAAGCGTGAGCTCGAGATGGGGGCAGCAGCAATGACTGCATTAGTGTTTTTGATTGACCGCTACGGATTGAAATAACCTTATTTCTTTTTTAGGAGCAACTTAGAAACCGCCAGTCTTACCACCTCATCTACTTGTTCATCTACGGTGATGTGCGTAGTGTCTATTTCAATGGCGTCAGCTGCTTTCACCAGCGGGCTTTCTTTGCGTGTGCTGTCGATGCGATCGCGCTCTGTAAGATTGGTAATTATCGTATCCAAATCTACAAGGTTATCCTTTTCAAGTAATTCGAGTTGTCTGCGAAATGCACGCACTTGAATATTGGCAGTAAGAAAAAGTTTGAGCTCGGCATCAGGAAAAACGACCGTGCCGATGTCGCGGCCATCCATTACAAGTCCTCGTTCCTTGCCAAGTTTGCGCTGCTGCGCCACCATTGCATGACGCACCTCTTTAATAGCGCTCACCGGACTTACGTTTTCGGAGATGCGCATCTTGCGGATTTTCTTTTCGACGTTTACGCCATTCATGAAAAGCTCTGTAAGTCCATGGGAGTTGACATGAAAAGCGAGATGGATTTGATCCAACGCTTTTTCTATTTCTTTTGGATTAGTAATAGAAACGTGGTTATCTAAAAAATATAAAGTTACAG
>Ga0206976_1097_pt2 | contig 26431 bp, 23 predicted proteins | sample Alteio_BWOrgHeat_82_FD_152926 | JGI IMG/M metagenome (GOLD analysis project Ga0206976, IMG submission 152926) | Enriched cells from forest soil in Barre Woods Harvard Forest LTER site, Petersham, Massachusetts, United States -... | ecosystem: Environmental > Terrestrial > Soil > Temperate forest >... | reverse complement strand
ATAACGATGCGGGTTGAAGCGCCTTCAACACCATTTGGCTGCGTGATATTTAAGCCTGACACTTTTCCCATCAAACCGGTGGCAATGTTAGGCGGATTTACTTTATCCATGTCACCTCCCGAAACGGTCTGCGCGGAATATCCTAACGATCTTACTTCTCTCTTTATACCCAATGCCGTGGTTATTGTCACCTCGTTCAAACCGTCTGCCGGGCTAAGGCTAACGGTTATTGGTGTACTATTGTTTACCGGCACCTCTTTAGGCTTAAAGCCAATATAGCTAACAACCAGCGTACACTTGTCGGGTACGTTGAGGCTAAATGCTCCTTTCACATCGGTAACTGTACCTAAATTTGTTCCCTTTACTTTTACAGACGCACCTGGTAGGGGCACACCTTTATCATCAGTTACTTTACCGGTTATTGTAAAAGGATCAGCGCGTTGCATCTGAACGGTTATTGAACCCGGTGCCATCGGTTTTAACACGATCGTGTTCTGAACAATGGTGTAGGCAATTGGCAGATCCTTAAAGCAGGTCGCGAGCGTTTGCTCAATGGTATAATCTTTTATATCAAGCGAGATTTTAGGCGATCTTTTAACCAGGCTGGTGTTATACCAGAAGGTGTAACCGCTTTGTTTTTCAATCTGGTTCAGAACCTTTTCAAGCTTCGCGTTCTTGTCCGACAGCGTGATGTTTTGGCCAAAAGTTGCTGCGCTCAGGTGTAGGCATCCTGCTATAATTAGGGTAATGGTTAGTTTCATAACCAATAAGAGTTTTTTAAGCCGGCGGTGGTTATACCGCAACGGATAAATAGTAGAAATTTCCATACATTTGGTTGGTTTTGGGTTAAAACAATGGTTAGCAAAATATCATTCGAATTCTCCCAGCCTTTATGCCGGAAGTGCTGCAACACTTTCCGGCTTTTTTGCTGGTAAAAGCTAACAGGCCCTGCCTTTAGCTTTGGGTTTTGCCAGTTATGATTTTACTATAATTTTCCTCCCTTCTATAGTAAAGTTTATACCGCTCAATTCAAGTATTTTTAATACTTGTGATGCATTTGAATTTCTTGATATTTTCCCGTGATAAGTATAATCAGGTATTGTTTCTTTAAACTCTACATCCATATTGTACCACCTGGCAATTTGCCGCATAATGGTTTGTATATCAGCCTCATTAAACTGGAACATGCCATTCTTCCAGGCTGTGATCTCGTCCGTATCCACATCGCTCTTTATGGCAAAAGCCCCATTAGGTGTTAACACGGATTGCTGCCCGGGGCTGATCAACGCATTCCCATTTGCTGAAGAAACTTTTACGCTGCCTTCAAGCAAGGTAGTTTTAACAGATGTTTCATCGCTGTAGGCATTAACATTAAAATGGGTACCTAACACCTGTACAGTTTGAGTTGCTGTTTTTACATTAAATGGCTTGTCTTTATTTTTAGCTACTTCAAAATAAGCTTCACCTGTTAGTTCAACTGTCCTGTTTTTACCGGTAAAGGCGGTAGGGAATTTTAATGAGGAGGCCGAGTTTAACCAAACCTTTGTGCCATCGGCCAGTACAAGCTGGTACTGCCCGCCGTTGGGTGTGGTAATGGTATTGTATGAAACCTGGCTATTGTTAGCGGTTGCAAATTTGTACGAAACCACGCTATCTTCTTTAGTGATATGGGTGCCTGTCTTAGTTACCAGGTCACCATCCTGCATATTATTTAAAACCAATTTTGAGCCATCAGCCAGTGTTAAGATCGCTTTATTACCGCCTGGTGCCGCATCGTTCTTGCTTGGCTTGTTATTGGCTATCTGCTGCCATTGTTTGACGTACCGGCTCTGAATGAAATAAGCCCCTGCCGTAACAAAGATCAGTATGGCCGCGGCACGCACCAGGTTTCTTCTGTAAAAAGGCACGGTTTTGCTTTCTTGCTCGCTGATGCGGTCAGCAATATTCTCTTTCAAACGGGTTTCTAATTGTTCTACCTCGGCGGTGGATAATTTGTCAATAGCATCTGTTTCATCTGCAAACAGATCATAATATTGCTCAAGTAATTGAATCTCATCAGGCGTGGCTGTGCCATTCAAAAACTTCTTTTTTAATTTCAGGAATTCTTTTGTCAATTGGGAAGACATGGTTTATATTTCTATATATTACAGTATATAAAACCCGAATAATATCCCACGCAGAAAAAAATATTTTATTAAGAAACAGTTAACTTAATTTTAACGCGGGGTATTAATCGAAATAAAAATAAAAAGGGGCCGTAAAAACAGCCCCTTAATCATTAGTCAACAAAAACCAGCAATATATCTCACGTATGGCTGCACAAACTTAAATTTGGGGCCTCAGACCCCGTTAGTGCTATAAGGTTTTATAACACTAACTATATATACCAGTATATAAAACCGGTACAATATCCCATTCCGGAAAAACTTTTTTTATAATCATGAAACAGTTTGTTATATGGCGGCGAAAACCAATAACAACACCAGTAGTTTACTTAGGGTCGACCGCAAACTATGCAGGGAAATGGTAAACTGATTTTGAACGGTTTTTTGGGATATATTTAATACTTCACTTATTTCACGGGTCGATTTATCTTCTATAAATTTTAAGCGGAATACTTCACGTCTTTTTTCAGGCTGCATGCTCATCCATTCGTTGATGCAATCTTTTAATTCCTTTACTTCATAAACGGAGTCGGCAAATACAGATGGATGATTCACATATTCTAAGGGCCTTTCAAAAAATGGCTGACTATTATTTTTTTTGTATAGCATAAACACCTGGTAGCGGGTTGCAATAACCAGGTAAGCGCCCAAATTTTCAATATTCCTGTTAAATCTTTTTGTCCAGAGGTCAGCAAAAACATCCTGCACAACATCTTCGGCTAGCTCAGTATCTTGTAATCTTTTATAGGATTCATTATAGATTTTCTTCCAAAAACGCCTGTAGATTTCATTAAAGGCATCTTCGTCGCCTTCATGAAGAAGGTCGGCCAACTGAGAATCGGTAAGGATATTACAAGACATTTATTTTCTCAAATTTGCTTGCTAAAGCTATGCAAAAAAAAGGTTCATATTTGCAAAAAAACCTTTGTGTTAAAAATTATTTTTAAAAGATTTTTACACTTACTCCACTTTAACCTCATCAACAAATAGCCATGCGGGGTTACCCTCGCCTGCATTGCCTTTTAGGATAGTGCCATAATATTTTGCAATTATCTTTACATATCTGGCTTTAGCTGTGTTAAATGCCATTTTTAATTCATGCAAGCCATCTTTATCGGTCTGGAGATCCGTCTTTTTTGCGACCTCTGTAAAATCAGTTCCGTTGTCTGATACTGATACACTAACCCACAAAGGCATATAAACCCAATCGGATGGTTTGTTGAAAAACCTGGTAGTAACAGTATTAATATCCTGCGATGTACCCAGATCAATGGTGCCCTCAAAATCCTGCCCGCTCCAGCCCAGCCACTCATCATCATTAAACCGGTTGTCGCTACCTAAAATTCCATTGTTCCACGCATGCTCTCCGCCTTTATTATAAGATTTGCTTGGCGGGGTTTTTAAAAACGATGGGCGCCCTGTTGCTTTATTTAAAGTGAATGATTTTTGAACAGCATCAACTAACTGATTATTATAGATCACCCCGACGTTTAATTGTACATTCCCGTTGATATTAACGGGCCCGGTGTACCTGGTAGAGGATCGGCTTGGCCTCGCTCCATCGGTGGTGTAATAAACGTCGTAACCATTAGGTACGCCTACCGCTTGTGCCTTTAACTGGTGACTTGCTGAGTCGACAAAAGTATTTATTTTGATGTCGAACATGTGGCGGGAGTAGTTGACGTTATATTGATCCAATCTTTTCAGGTAGGGCAGAAGACGGCTAATGAACTGATCGTAAGGCTGTTTATTGTCGCTCCAGGTTACTTCTGCCAATGCTATTGAACGCGGGAAATACATATACTCTGCCTGTGATGGCGTTGGGATGTATTCGGTCCATAAATTTCCCTGCGCCCCGGTTATCAGTTTTCCTTGCTCCGTCGTCAGTTCGGCAGGGATGGGGTGATAGCTATAAACCTGTGCCAACGTGGTCAACCCGCCAATCGCTGGTGGCTCCGAAGGGTCAATGGATTGATAATGATCAAAATAGCAATAATCACCAGGCGTCATAATTACTTTGTGGCCAAGTTTGGCTGCCTCTATACCACCGGCTTCGCCGCGCCAGCTCATTACGGTTGCATTAGAGGCGAGGCCGCCTTCTAAAATTTCGTCCCATCCAATTACACTTCTCCCGTTTTCATTGACAAACTTTTCAATCCTTTTTATAAAATAGCTTTGCAGCTCATCTACTGAGTTTAAGTTTTCATCCTTCATCCTTTTAAGGCAAATCGGGCATTTGCGCCAGTTTACTTTAGAGGCTTCGTCACCGGCAATATGAATATATTGGGATGGAAAAACAGCCATCACCTCGGTCAAAATATCTGTCAAAAAAGTAAAGGTCGAATCCTTGGTGCAGTATTCATCCTGGATTTGTGACGGGTAGGCAAAGGCTTTTCCGGTACTATCCAGGCATGCGAACTGGGGATAAGCTGCCAGCGCCGATTTTGAATGGGCCGGCATTTCAATCTCGGGAATGATGGTAATAAATTTGGTTTGGGCATACGCAACCAGTTTCCTTAACTGTTCCTGCGTATAATATCCACCGTAAAGGGTATCATTTGGCCTCGACGCATAATCATAAGTTGCATTTAGGGGAGTGCCTTTACGATAGGCTCCTATTTGTGTCAGTTTAGGATATTTTTTACTTTCAAACCGCCAGCCCTGGCTGTCTGTTAAATGTAAATGCAAAGTGTTCATCTTTTGCATCGCCATCAGGTCTATCATCTTCTCTAAAAAATCATAAGGCATATAATGCCGCGCTACATCCAGCATCAGACCCCTGTAAGCAAATGCGGGCGCATCCTCGATCATCATGGCAGGGATTTTCCAGCTTATATTTTGAACCAGGCTTGGACTTTCTATATCAACAGGAAGTAACTGTAATAGCGATTGTATGGCATAAAACACCCCTGCAGGCGTGCGGGCCTCAATTTTTATACTATCGGGGTTAATGTTGATGTGATAACCTTCAGTTTGGCTGATCCGGTCGGTAAGCTCAACAGCAATAAAATTGTTATGCTTTTTTTTGCCGGTACTTCTCAGCGTGATCCCTGCCGCTTTCTGCAATTTCAGAACTAAGGGTGCTACGGCAACAGTCAACTCGTGATTATCAGCCTGATAGTAAAAAATCTTGGTGGTGTTTTTTATGACAAATTCACCGGCCGCCTTTTTAATACTTTGAGGATACGGAATAATATTTACCGACTGGCTAAAAACGTGCTGAAACGGAGCAAAAAAAACAAAGAAGATAAAGGCAGCCAAAATGCGTTTGGACACACTGATAGTCATTTGTGATAAGTAGTTTTAATATTGATTTATAATAATTCGCGAAGGTATATAGCATTAAATACACTATATACACTGTACAAGTATAGTAATTACCATTTATGTAATACAAATAATACAGAAAAATAGCTGCGCAAACGTTTGATAATTAGCCATAAAAACTTCAACTGTACTTTGCACTGGTACACTATGATATAATTGGAAAGCAAAATCCCGTGCATTTCAGAACACGATGAAGCATATCAAACGTTTGGGTTAATAATTTATGGTTGGTTTGTGAAAGAATAGAAAATTAAAAAATATTTGCTAATGCTATTTTTTTTAGCTAACTTAGCAGTGTAGATCATCAGGATATCTACAGCAGAAATTCGCTATTGCTATCCAATTACCGGGACAACTGTCGGTCCCAACAAATAGAAAAGATATTATTTTTTTAAGATGCTGATTATCAAAAATATAATCGCCTTTTATTTTATATTTGATCATACCTAACTTCAATACTCAACACATGAAAAAGCTACTATTCGCATTGCCGGCCTTATTATTTTTCGCTGTATTATCAGGATGCGCTAACTATGGGAAAGAAAAGGTTTTTAAGGGAGTGGAATTATATCATACTGATAAGGTTACTGATGCCGAGGCAGATAGTTTAGGTAATTACCTGGTAGCCGGGAAATTTGCTGATGGGAAAGAGAAGACAGTGCAGCTTACAAAAGCAGGCAATACCTATCAATTCAGATTTGTTGTAAAAGAGGGAGTAGATAAGGATGCCAGTTATGATAAGATCGCAAAGTTTTTGGCTAACATGTTGTCTGCACAGGTATTTAACGGTGCCCCTGTTGAAGTGCAGTTGTGCGATGATCACCTGGAGACTTTAAAAACTGTGGTTGCTGATGACTATGGAAAAGAGAAAATTTTTAATGGCGTGTCGATATTTCATACTAAAGATATTACTGATGCCCAGGTTGATTCTTTGGGTAATTACCTCGTGAGGATGAAATTTGCTAATGGCCAGCCTAAAAGCACCATGATCACCAAATTAGGCAATACTTATCGCTTCAAATTTGTAGTAAAGAGCGGGGCAGATAAAGATCCTGATTATCAGAAAAACGGGAAACTATTCGCTTCCCAGCTTTCTGCCGGTGTATTTAATGGCGCGCCTGTTGAAGTGCTGATGTGCGATGACTACTTTACCACGTTGCTGGTGCTCCCGATGAATTAACTTATTGCAGCATTTGGGTTAAGGTATTGAACCAATCTTTATCGTGGGTAAATATTCCGTTATAATCAATGATCAGGTAGATACGCTGCGTTTCAAAGGCTGATGTATAATACTCGATTCTCAATGGCTGCCAGAACGCGCCTAAGCTCCTGACGGATATCATCGGGAAAAGATCATCGAAACCTATATAGATCTGTTTCATAGCCGCAAGTTTGACGGACAGATCCATATCTCCATTCACGCCTTCAATAATAAGTTCAGATTGAGTAAGGGCTATATTGCCATTATGCCTGTGCAGAGGGGGAGAAAACGATACCATTGACGTCATTACTTTATACGTGTCTGAGTATTCGGCCAGTTCATGATCGTAACTCCATTTAACGGTACCCTGCAATAAATAAGATGCACTCATAATTTGATGTTGGTTGTGTAAAAATTTAAAGTTAGGTTAATTACTTTGATAAGCCTGTCAGTCAGAATTTAAATAATCCCGGTAGTGTTGTTGAATCGGCCTGTGTAAATAATCGGTTGGATCGTGCTATATTGCTTGTTATATTGTTAGATCATGAAAAAGTTTTTATCCATAATCATAGTGGTCGTCTTTTGGATCAGCCAGGCGGCTTTTTCATCGAAGCAAACTTTACCTGGAAAGTTGGGAATAGAAAAAGCTGCAGAAGCCATCCTTAAAAAACAGGTATTAGCAGAAGCTGCCTGGGCGATGAAACAGGAACCCATTACAGTAACAGCATCCTTTTGTACCCGGAGCGCAGGTGGCAAGCATGATTTCTTTTCGGAAGCCGACTACTTTTGGCCTAATCCTAAAAACCCGGATGGCCCATACATAGATAGGGATGGAGTGACAAATCCGGACAACTTTGTGGAGCATAGAAAAGCGATGATCCGCTTTAGTAAGATCATAGGCGCTTTAGCCTCGGCCTATAAAATAACCGGTGATGAGAAATATGTAAAGCAGGCGGTAATTCATTTGAAAGCCTGGTTTATTGATCCCGAAACACTGATGAACCCAAACCTGCTTTATGCACAGGCAGTAAAGGGGAAGTTTACCGGGCGCAACTATGGCATCATTGATACCATTCATTTAATGGAGGTTGCACAGGGCATCATTGTTATGGAAAGTTCCAAAGCCCTCGATCCCCAAACAGCTGCGGGTGTAAAAAATTGGTTCGCAGAATATGTGAACTGGCTGATGACCAGCAAGCCCGGCATACAGGAGAAATTGACTAAAAACAACCATTCAACCTGCTGGGCCATGCAGGTGGCGTCGTTTGCCAAACTTTGTGATAATCAGGTAGTGCTTGATTCCTTAAGGCTAAGGTACAAAACAGTGCTCCTGCCAAATCAAATGGCAACAGATGGAAGTTTTCCATTAGAAATGGCACGGACCAAGCCTTACGGATATTCTATTTTTAATTTGGATGCCATGGCCACGCTCTGCCAGGTATTATCCACGCCGCAGGATAATTTATGGGATTTTGAAACAACGGATGGTAAATCAATAAAAAAAGGTATCAGTTACTTATATCCTTTTATTGCCGATAAAAGTAAATGGGCACTAAAACCGGATGTGATGTATTGGGACAATTGGCCGGTTGCGCAACCATTCCTGTTATTCGGTGCTAATGCTTACAATGAAAACGCCTGGTTCTCAACATGGGGAAAGCTCGACCATAATCCACAAGTGGAAGAAGTGATCAGGAATTTACCTATCCGTCACCCTTTGATCTGGTTTTAGTTGAAATGTACTTTTTATGAATATAAATAGATAATGAATAAATATTTAATCAAAACCCTGATTTCAAAACGCGTAACTTTTCTGATTATCTGCCTGGTATTCTTGCAATCAACCAAAGCCTCCGTAATTTCTTATACTAAAAATTCAGATGGCGTTATTTTTAAGCTGGATAAGGGTTTAATGAATGTCAGGGTATGTAAGGCAGATATCATTGAGGTTAAATACACCATCTTCAATGCTTTCCCCCAAAAAAACTCATTAGTTGTAAACAATACATGGGAGCAGAGATCAACTTTCACGGTGTCGGAACATAACGGGCAGATCATTATTACCACAGCCAGGCTTATCATAAAGATCAATAAAACAACTAATGCAATAACCTATACTAACAAAAAAGGAAAAGTCATTACCTCTGAGAGCGCTGAAAACAAGACCATGAATACGGCTACCATTGCAGGTATTGATACTTATAATTGCACTACCGGATTTAATTCCCCGGCTGACGAAGCTCTTTTTGGTTTAGGCTGCCACCCGGAAGATACGCTATCTATTAATTACAAAGGCCGCAACCAGGAAATGTTGATCAAGTACATGACAGGGGCAATACCCGTTATGCTATCTACAAAAGGTTATGGATTATTATGGGATAATTATTCAGCTTCTAACTTTTACGGTGCCGAAGCCGGTAATACCCAGTATAAGTACGTATCCGAAAGTGGCAAAATGGTAGATTATTACTTTTTCTACGGGCCCACGTTTGATCACATCATCGACCTTTACAGAACAGCCACCGGCAAGGCTCCCATGTATTCAAAATGGGCGTATGGCTTGTTCCAGTCGCAGGATAGATATAAAACCCAGGCCGAAATACTAAGCGTTAAGGATGGTTACCGCAACAATCATATCCCGGTTGATGCGATAGTTCAGGATTGGTACTGGTGGTCGCCATTGCCAATAGGCTCACACGTGATGAATGCGGAAAGATACCCTGACCCAAAAGCAATGATCAATGAACTGCATAAAGCCAACATGCACGCCATGATATCGATATGGCCGGTATTTGGCAGCGGCACCAAAAACTTTGACGCGCTCAAAAGCAATGGCTATTTGACCAGCATCACGTGGGATAACTTTGTTACCCATACGTTCGATACTTACTACGATGCACATAACCCTAAGGCAAGAGATATGTACTGGGCACAAGCGAGGGACAGCGTAGTAAAATGCTACGGTTGGGATGCCTGGTGGGTTGACCAATGCGAACCTGATAATGGTAGTTTACTTGATGAGCGCCGCAAGGCCGATTTCTCGGTTGGCAAAGGGATCGACTATTTTAATACCTATTCCTTAGAACATGCAAAAGGCTTGTACAAAGGTTGGCGAAAAGATATCGATGGTAAGCGCGCTTTCTTTTTGATACGGCAGGCGTTTGCAGGCTCACAGCATTATGCGGCTACTTTATGGTCGTCTGATGTCACCACCACATTTCGTGCGCTCAGGTCGCAGGTACCACAGGGAATTAATGCCTGTATATCAGGTATGCCTTACTGGACATCGGATATCGGCGGCTACCTGTCAAGGACATCGCCGGAGGGCATTCCTGATTGGTCTGACCCTCAATACCGCGAACTGTTCACCCGGTGGTTCCAGTTTGGTACGTTTTGCCCTATCATGCGTATTCATGGCAAGGGGGAAAGGGCTTTGTTCTCCAATAATTGGGATGATCCAACTAAAACTGTACTCTTAAAATACGACAAGTTGCGTTACCGCTTATTGCCTTATATCTATTCGTTGGCCGCTAAAGTGACCAATGAAAATTATACCATCATGCGTTCACTGGCATTTGATTTCGGAAACGATAAGAATGTCTACAATATCCCCGATGAGTATATGTTTGGCCCGGCATTCCTGGTAAACCCGGTTACCGAACAATTATACACCGGGAAAAATGCGGATACTCAACCCAAAACAAGAAAAGTGTATCTGCCCAAAGGAAATAGATGGTTTAATTTCTGGACAGGGGAAACGCTTAACGGCGGTCAAACAATTGACGCAGACGCACCTGTGGAAACCATCCCGGTATACGTTAAAGCAGGTTCGATTATACCTATGGGGCCAAAGGTTGAATATGCCACCCAAAACCCAGCCGGTGCGATTGAATTGCGTATTTACCCCGGTGCCAATGGTGAGTTTAAGTTTTATGAGGACGAGAACGATAACTATAATTACGAAAAAGGGAATTGTTCAACCTTCAGCTTTAAATGGGATGATGAATTACATCAGCTTACTATTTCTGACCGCAAAGGGAGCTTTCCGGGTATGGTGAAACGACGTTTATTCAATATCGTTGTAGTTAGAAAAGATCATGGGGCAAATTCCGGGGTCACCATTAAAGCAGATAAAACAGTGAACTACGACGGTAGAGCGATTGTGATAAATCTTAAGTAGTATTAATTTATCCCTTTATTCATCAAAGCATCATTGAATTTGATTAGCAGATTAAACTCATTGCTATATTCAGTTAGTGGCAGGGTAGCGCTGATATCATAAATATCATGGTAAGCTTTTATTCCACCAAGGGTATAGATATAAAAAGCGGGAACACCTTTTTCTGAAAAGAAATAATGATCGCTGTTAGGTGCTTTACCCCTTGAGTTTACTTTTACCAGGTATTTATTTTTTTCATTGATCTGTTTAAGCAGGGCAAATTCATTTGGATAGATTGTGGCATTAACCACCGTGACGCCTTCAACACCTGTTCCTTCGAGATCGAGATTAACCAAAAAACGAATATTTTTTAATGGTATAAGCGGATTTTCGCTGAAATATTTTGACCCCAGCAAGCCGGCTTCTTCACCAGAAAATAAAATGAATGCCATAGTATAAGGTTGTGGATGGGCAGCATAATATTTAGACAGGGTTAGCACTTGCGTAACCCCGCTGGCATTATCATTGGCGCCAGGAAAATAAATTTCACTGCCCATACCGCCCAAATGATCGTAGTGGGCAGTATAAACAATGATTGAATCGGGTTTCGAAGTACCTTTCACAATGCCGCAGATATTGCCTGTTTTAAAGTCGCTCACCATCACATTTTCAATATCAGCTTTAACGGACACCGGTAATGCTTTCTGTAATTTTTTGTCCAGTTGGATAACCGTATAATCCACCGCCTGCTGCTCTGCCGACCATGTTAGTTTATCATCCAGCGTAACGATAATACGGTCTTTAGAATCTAAAAATATAGTACTGTCTTTTTGAACTAACTTTCCTTCTCCCTTCACGCCACGACTATCCGGCCTGATAATATAATCCCTGCCCGGTACTAATATTACCCCATTGACGGCCACTTCCATTTTGCCGGGGTAAGTATTAACAGGATAGCTAAACTCTTGTAAAAAGCTTTTGCCATTCATCGGGCTTACACCGTAATTTTTAAACTGTTGGGTTAAAAAATCGGCAGCCTTAGCAGCACCATTATTCGTATAACCCCGTCCCCAAAAATAAGGAGATGTCAACGTATCCACCATTTTACGCGCAAAAACAGTATCCTGCGCAGCAACAATATGTCCGATCAATAACAGCGATAAAGTTAATTTTAGCTTCATTCTTTAAATTTGATCAAATTTGATATCCCATACGATCACACGTTTATCATCGCTGACAGAGATCAGTTGATCGCCATTCCATGCTAATTTATTAATAGATAGCTGGTGACTTGCGTAGCCTTTTTCGCGGCTAATGATCTTATATAACTTAAAATCATCACTACCCCAGATCTTGATGCTTTTATCCATGCTTGCTGTTGCAAAATAGGGTTGGGTTGGATGAAAAGCAATATGGTTGACGGCAAATAAATGCGCGGGAATAGTTTTGATCAATTCAAATGTGAGGCTGTCCCATATCTTAACCTGTGCATCTCGCGAGCCTGATGCCAAATAGCCGCCATCGGGTGAATATTGCGTAGTAAAAACAGGCATCGTATGCCCGTGCAAAGCCTTGGTTATGGTATAATCTTCAAGATCATATATTCTGATGGAGTTATCCCTGCAACCGAATGCGACCTGCTTTTCATCCGGGGAGACGCCAATACTTCTGATCGTATCATTGGATACATTGATCAGGTAAACTTGCTCTAAGGTGTCGAGGCTCCAAACGGATACCGAACCATCTTCAGAAGCCACCAGCAACTCGTTTTTCCTATTTACTGATTTGATATCGAATATTGGGGCCAGGTGGTGTTTTAAAGTTTTAATGATCTTTTGTTCGATAAAATCAAACACCAATACATCACCGTTTCGCAATCCGGTAAATAACAACGGGCGACTCACCGGGCAATGTATGGCATAAACAGAGGCTGCCACAGGAAACATGACCTTGATAAAAGCCTGCGTTTTCAGGCTCCATTCTACCAGCCCTTTGTCATTACCCCCCGTAAATAAAATCCCCGGCTTTTGAGAAAGCTCTAAGGTAAATATGGGGTTGCCGTGGCCGGTAAGTTCTGCTGCTTTTTCTACGTTCATTATTTAGTCAATGGTCGATAGACCATAGACCATAGTTTTAATCAAACGGGTAATAACCATTGACTATTGACTATCGACTATGGACTTATTACTTATGTCTCTCTTCCAGGTTTTTTGCTATCGTTTCCAAACTTAAGCCTTTCTCGCGTAAAAGCACCAACAGGTGAAATACCAGGTCGGATGTTTCGTCGATCATTTCAGTTTCAGTTTGAGCCAAAGCGGCTATTACGGTTTCAACAGCTTCCTCGCCAACCTTTTGAGCTATTTTATTAAGCCCTTTTTTATGCAGCTTGTTTACATAAGAGCCTTCCTGCGGATGTTCATACCGGTCGCCGATAATTTGCTCTAACTGCAGGATAAAGTTCTGGTTATATTCGGTATTAAAACAACTGCGCGCACCGGTATGGCAAGTTGGGCCATCTGCTTTTACCTTGATAAGCAAGGTATCATTATCACAATCCTGGCTGATGCTTTTTACATGCAGGAAGTTGTTGCTTGTTTCGCCTTTGATCCATAACCGGTTTTTTGAGCGGGAGAAAAAGGTGACGATTTTTTCAGCCACAGTTTTATTATAAGCTTCCTGGTTCATATAACCCAGCATCAGCACTTCCAATGTTTGCTCATCCTGGATAATTACAGGAACTAATCCGTCACTTTTATTAAAATCTATTTCCATTCTTCTTTTGTTATCATATAAACTACACATGGTTGATTACCGCAATCATTATCGTGACTGTATTTTAAGCCTAATTTTTCAAAAACCCGGATAGAAGCTTTATTTTCCTTCATGGCAGTACCGAGAATTTTATTCAAATTAATCACTTTAAACCCATAATCGATACACGCTATTGCTGCTTCGGTAGCATATCCTTTGCCCCAATGCTTTTTCAATAGCCGATATCCAAGGTCGCTATAATCATTATCCTGCGTATATTTCAATCCGCACCAACCAATATACTCGCCGGTTTGCTTATCAAACATATTTAAACGCCCCTGCTTATATTTTTCATACTGGTCATAATTCCTGATGAATTGATATACTTCATCTATCGAATTATAACTGACATCACCTGTATACCTCGTAACGTCAGGATCGCTGTTTAATTCAAACAGGTATTTTGCATCTTCTTCGCAAAATTCTTTTAATAGCAGCCGTGGTGTTTCTAATATAATGGACATTCTCAAACAGATCGATTATTCAGCAAGGGTGCGCACCTCTATTTTATTCTGTTTCAATATTTTCTTCAAATCTGGTATCAGTATCTCTCCATAATGGAAAACCGATGCAGCCAAAGCGGCATCCACATTTGTTTGCTCAAATACGTCTACAAAATGCTGTACTGAACCCGCGCCACCCGAGGCAATTACAGGGATATGAACAGCATCGTTCACCATTTTTAGAAATGTATTGTCGAACCCGCCCTTCGTGCCGTCATGATCCATCGAAGTTAACAATATTTCGCCTGCACCGCGGCTTTCAGCCTCTAATATCCAATCAAGTGTTTCTTTTTCTGTGGCGATACGTCCTCCGTTTAAGTGTACCAGGTTCTGATTTCCCACTCGTCTTGTATCCACAGCAATAACCACAAACTGCACCCCAAAGGCCTTAGCCAGTTCATCGATCAAAGCGGGATTACGCACCGCAGCTGAATTGATGGATATTTTATCAGCCCCGGCATTTAACAAAGCATCCGCATCTGCGATCTCATTAATGCCGCCACCGATGGTAAATGGGATATTAATTTGCCTGGCGACTGACTTCACCAGTTCAACCATTGTTTTACGACGCTCATGCGTGGCGGTAATATCCAGGAATACCAATTCATCGGCCCCCTGTGCTGAATAGTTCCAGGCCAGTTCAACCGGGTCGCCTGCATCACGCAGATCGACAAAGTTCACACCTTTCACGGTACGGCCGTCTTTAACGTCGAGGCAGGGGATAATTCTTTTGGCGAGGCCCCCCGACCCCCTGAAGGGGGAGGAAATAGCGTTTTTAATAGTTTCCAATACCTTTTCTATTTCATTAAACACCATTTCATTCTTAAATCGAATGACTTTTATACCATCATTTTCTAAATTTATTTGTCGTTCAATATCATTTGATTGAACATCTGGAAGTTGGTGAACACTACCATCCAATTCAACTACCAACTTATGTTGATGGCAATAGAAATCAGCAATATAGATTCCTAAAGGATGTTGTCTTCTAAACTTTGCTCCGAGTCGGCTACCACTTAAATGACCCCAAAGCATCATTTCTGCAGGTGTCATATTATTTCGTAATGATTCGGCATTTTTAAATATCAGGTGATTGGCACCTAAGAACATCTTTTTTCTCATTACAAATTATGCTCCCCTTTAGGGGCTGGGGGCTAAATAGAAATCAACGATTTTAAATTCCAGTTTTGAATTTCTTCAATGCTGATATGACCCTCATAAATGGCTTTGCCAACTACACAGGCTTCCACCTTTATTTTGCTTAACTGCTCAATGTCTTTCATCGAACTGACACCACCTGAGGCGATAAGTTTAATAAAAGGAGATTGATCAAGCAATTTTTGATATAATTCTATACCGGCGCCGCCTAACTTGCCGTCTTTGTTAATATCAGTGCATAAAAAGCGAAAAAATCCCAATTGCAGACACTTGTCAACATAGTCCATAAGTTTAATGGGTGAACTTTCCATCCAACCGGAATATTTGATCACCTCATCAAGCACATCAATGGCAACGACCACCTGGTCAGAGCATTTGTCTTTACCACAGATCTCCTTACTCAGGTCCTTTAAAAAGTTAGGGTTAGTAATAGCCTGTGTGCCTACGATCACCCGGTGTACGCCGGCATCGATCAGCTCTTTAACCTTATCAATACTGCGTATGCCGCCCCCATATTGAACCTGCATTTCCGTTCTGCGGATCACATCAAAAAGGTATTGCTGATTGCTAAAATCATTTTTAGCGCCATTTAGGTCTATTATATGAATGAAATCGGTACCATGCGACTGGTATTTTTCAATCATTTCTTCCAGTGTAACATCATATTCGGTCACCTGCTCATAATCACCCTCACGTAGTCTTACAACCTTTTTATTTAAAATATCTATAGCTGGAATTATGTACATGTCTTTTTTATAAGTTTGAAAAATTAGTTAATAACTGCTCACCATACCTGCCCGATTTTTCCGGGTGAAACTGCACACCGTAAAAATTATCTTTCCAAATTGATGCCGAAAACTTTAAACTATAAGCCGTTGAAGCCAAAGTATATGCTTCATTGAACTCAATAAAGTATGAATGTACAAAGTAAAAGTGTGATGCAGCCGGAATATTTTTAAAAAGTGGATTTTCCTTTTCGTGGTTTACCTGGTTCCAGCCGGTATGCGGAACTTTATATTCAGTGCTATCAGCAAACTTCATGGTTTTTATCGGGAAGATATTCAGCATATCAGCATCACCTTCTTCTGAATGTGAAGTAAGCAACTGCATCCCCACACAAATGCCTAATGTTGGTTTATTAAGCGATTTGATATGATCCACCATACCGGTATGCTGTAGTTTGTTCATGGCCGCGCCTGCGTGTCCTACTCCGGGGATAATATAACGGTCAAACTGTTCAAAATCAGCTTCACTATGCACCATACCATATTTTATGCCTAACCGCTCTAAAGCGGCAGTCAGGGAGAAAATATTTCCGGCACCATATCTTATTATTCCTAGCCCCTCGCCCCCTGAAGGGGGAGTTAATTTCGAAGTATTTGGAGATTGATTATTCATTATTTGATATTCCTCCCCTTTAGGGGCTGGGGGCTTTTATAAAACTCCCTTAGTAGAAGGTAAAACCATATTATTTACATCACGTTTTACGGCCATTTTTATTGCTTTCGCAAATGCTTTAAAAATAGCTTCTATCTTATGATGTTCGTTTTGCCCTTCGGCTTTTATATTCAGGTTACATTTTGCGGCATCAGAGAATGATTTAAAGAAATGATAAAACATCTCCGTAGGCATCTCGCCGATCTTTTCGCGTTTAAATTCGGCATCCCAAACTATCCAGTTGCGCCCGCCGAAATCAATCGCTGCCTGTGCCAGGCAATCGTCCATAGGCAGGCAAAAGCCATATCGTTCAATACCTCTTTTGTTCCCTAACGCAGTAGCAAATACCTCACCCAAAGCAATACCGGTATCCTCGATGGTATGGTGCTCATCAATATGCAGATCACCATTAGCCGTAATTTCAAGATCGATGTTACCGTGACGCGCTATCTGGTCAAGCATGTGATCGAAAAAGTGCAGGCCAGTTGATACTTTGGCATCACCCTTACCATCCAAATTGATCTTGATATAGATGTCAGTTTCTTTAGTGCTGCGGCGGTGTTCCACCACACGTTCGCCAACCTTTAAAAACTCGTATATCTTTTGCCAGTCGGTAGTTTCAAGAGCAATTGTTTTGTGCAAAGCGTCATGTTGTTCCTGCGTAAACTCAGCCCCGCCCAAGTTTGAGCCATCGTTTAGCCAGATGGCTTTTGCACCAAGATTTTTTGCTAATAGAATATCGTTTTTCCGGTCGCCGATAGTGTATGAATTTTTGAGATCATATTCTTCCGTATTCAGGTATTTTGTAAGCAAAGCCGTTCCCGGTTTGCGGGTAGGGGCATTGTCTTTTGGGAATGTTCTGTCGATAGCAAAGTCGGAAAATTTTACGCCCTCATTCTCAAATGTCTTTAGGATGAAATTATGCACAGGCCAAAAAGTATCTTCAGGATATGATGCTGTGCCGAGGCCATCCTGGTTGGTCACCATCACCAATTCGTAATCCAGCTCCCTGGCAATTTTAGACAGGTAAATTAATGCACTAGTATAAAATTCCAGTTTGGCAAACGAGTCGATCTGTTCATCAGGCGTCTCCAGAATCAATGTACCGTCACGATCTATAAATAATATTTTTTTTGGTGCGCTCATTTAAAGTCCTTTAAAGTTTCCAATAATGTTTGGTTTTCATCAGGTGTGCCTACTGTTATGCGCAGGCAACCCTCGCACAGTTCCACCTTTGAGCGGTCGCGAACAATGATGCCTTTTGCGACCAAAAAATTATAAATGCTTTTTGGATCGGTAGTTTTTACCAATATGAAATTAGCATCAGATGGGTAAATATCCAGTACGAAATCAAAATCCTTTAGTTCAAGTACCAGTTTATCTCTTTGTATTAAAGTCTCTTTTATCCACCCATTTACCTGCTCTATATTTTGTAATGCTTTAAGCGCCAATTGCTGTGATGCCTCGTTAACATTGTAGGGTGGCTTTACTTTATTCATCACCTCGATGATCTCCTCACTGGCGAAGGCCATGCCTACGCGTAAGCCTGCCAGTCCCCATGCTTTCGATAGCGTTTGAAGTACCACCAAATTGGCGTATTCAGTCAGTTCCTGTATAAAAGTCTTTTGCCGACTAAAGTTGATATAAGCTTCATCCACTACTACCAGGCCATTAAAGTTGGCTAACAAAGTCTCCACATCATCCCGGTTCATCGAATTACCGGTAGGGTTATTTGGCGAACAAATGAATATCAGTTTGGTGTGCTCATCAATAGCCTCGGCAATCCCTTCGATATTAAGCTGGTATTCTTCAGTTAGTGGGACCCGTTTGATTTTAATGTCATTGATATTGGCCGATACCTCGTACATGCCGTAAGTTGGTGGCACCAGGATCACGTTATCCACCCCCGGATTGCAGAAGCTGCGAAACAAAATATCAATCGCTTCATCACTACCATTCCCCAAAAATATATTGCGCGGTGGCACACCTTTGATCTCCATCAAACGTAGCTTAACCTGGTGTTGCAAAGGATCGGGGTAACGATTATATTGCTGCTCCAATGGCGAACCAAAGGCATTCTCATTGGCATCCAAAAATACACTGGCCTCTCCCTGGTATTCATCCCGGGCCGAGGAGTAGGGTGTGAGGTTTTTGATGTTCTCGCGTAAAAGGTTATTGATATTGAACATGGTTAGTTGTAAGCCTTAAAATCTTTTGAAAACTTCTTTACTTTATTTTTACCCGCATCAAAATAGATCGTGTCGTCTTTGATATAAGGTAATGGAAAATAGCCACTATCATCAGTATCCAAAATGTCAGGCCCTATATAATAGTTTACTGTTTGTTTAGTAGAAGGGTTATACTCAGCCGCAGAAACGCTAACATTACCTGACGAATCTTTTCTTTTGATCTGCCAATAATAAACAGCTCCGTTTATTGCTGCCGGCGAAGAGAAATAACTATCAAAATCAGGCGCTATGTTTTTCAGATAATCCTTTTTTTCATTGGTAATTAAGGTGTAGTCGCCTAACGATGCCATAATTGAATTTTTATAATTTGAATTAGCATCCTCTTTGTTTGCCGAACCTCTGCCCTTTATCGTATAATATAAATACTGATCATCCTTAACCTGTTGGATGCCATAAGAAAGATCGATGGTGTCAACCAACTTATTGTCTTTTTTTATTATAGCATATACACCGTCGCCTATAGTAATATTGTAATACCCCGTATCCGTCACCTGGTAACCGGCTTTCAGCATATAGGGCACAAAAGGAGTTTTTTGCGTCTTAACTTCTGTAGTACTTGTGGTACTGTCTGTCTTAACGGTTATTTTGTTTTTTTCTTTGTTATGACAAGCCGTTAATAATAAAAGCAATACGAGATATTTTGATGTTCCCATGGCTATTTAATTCTTATGGATACCGCGTTTCTATGTGCCTGTAATCCCTCTAGCTCCGCCAAAACCTCCACTGTGGGGCCTATGTTTTTTATTCCTTCATCAGTGATATGCTGAAAGGTGATCTTCTTAACAAAAGAATCAACTGAAACGCCTGAATACGCTCTTGCATAAGCACTTGTTGGTAAAGTATGGTTGGTTCCCGATGCGTAATCACCCACACTTTCAGGAGTTAAATTACCCAAAAATACAGAACCGGCGTTTATAATTTTGGCAGTTAACTGTTGCCAGCTGGCGGTTGCTAATATCAGGTGTTCGGGTGCGTATTGATTGCTGAATTGAATTGCCTCATCCAAAGTCTTAACGATGATCACGTAAGAGTTATCAATTGCCTTGCCTGCTATAGCAGCACGTGGTAATTCCGGTAACTGTTTATTTAATTCAGCCATCACTTTTTCTGCAAATTCAGATGATGTGCTAACCAAAACGGATTGACTATCCACACCATGTTCTGCCTGTGCCAGCAAGTCGGCAGCTACATATTCAGGAACTGCACTTTCATCGGCGATCACTAAAACTTCCGACGGCCCGGCAGGCATATCAATAGCTGTTGCCGTTGTCGACTGAATAATAGTTTTTGCCTTGGTTACATATTGATTGCCAGGGCCAAATACCTTATCAACTTTAGGAATACTTTCGGTGCCGTAAGCCATAGCCGCAATGGCCTGGGCCCCGCCTGTCAGGTATATTTTCTCAATCCCCAGCAGTTGCGCCACATAAGCGATATAAGGATTGATCTTGCCGTCCTTTTGTGGTGGCGAGCATACCACGATCTCATGACAACCCGCTATCCTTGCCGGGATACCCAGCATCAAAAAAGTGCTTGGTAAAACAGCCGTTCCACCCGGAATATAAAGCCCAACCTTTTCAATCGGCCTCAATTCGCGCCAGCAAGTTACGCCGGGCATGGTTTCTACTTTGTCTTCGGTTTTTAACTGTGTTTGGTGAAATTTGAGGATATTATCATAAGCAGTTTGCAGTGCCTGTTTTTGTTCGGGCAGGATGGAGGCGGTTAATTCAGCTAACTCATCTTTTTCAACTGCTAATTTCTGCAGATCAACTTTGTCAAATTGTGCGGCATAATCAAATAAAGCTTTGTCGCTATTATTACGGACATTAGCTATAATTTCTTCTACCACGGCACGTATCTCATCCACCGGATCAACATTACGCTGAACCAGTTTTTGGATAGCTTCTTTGCTTAAATCTGAATAGTTGTATGTTCTCATGCCCCTAACCCCTAAAGGGGAAATTTGTCTAAATTTTTGCCTTACCCGGTTTCCCCCTCCTTCAGGGGGCGGGGGCCTAAAGTATTATTTTCTCTATAGGCATCACCACAATGCCTTGTGCGCCGGCTTGTTTAAGCTGGCTTATCCTGTCCCAAAAGTCTCGTTCGGGTATTACCGTGTGTACTGCAACCCAGTCCTCTTCAGCCAAAGGTACTACAGACGGGCTTTTAACCCCAGGCAATAAAGCGGTAACTTTTTTCAGGTTATCCCTGTGTACATTCAGCACTACATATTTGGTTTCCTTTGCCCTTAATACTGATTGTATGCGCTGTATGAGCTCCTTTACCAGGTCCTCATCTTCACTGCCCGCGCGACCTATCAGTACTGCTTCTGACGACATTACATCAGCAAAAGGTTTTAATCCGTTACTTTTTAGCGTACCGCCTGTGGATACCAGGTCGCATATCGCATCGCTTAAACCCAATCCGGGCGATATTTCAACCGAGCCTGATATGGTACGTATATCGGCTTTTATGCCTTTCTCATTCAAAAACTTGCCCAATATTACAGGATAAGTAGTAGCGATGGCTTTGCCGTTTAACTCATTAAGGCTTTGTATATCGTTGGTATTGGGTACCGCGATCTTTAATGAGCAGCGGCCAAAACCTAATCGTTGCAGATAGCTCACCTTTACCTCAGTTTCCTGTATCACATTTTCGCCTACAATGCCCAGATCGGCAATGCCATCCTGTACATATTCGGGGATATCATCATCTCGCAGGAAAAGTATTTCTAAAGGGAAATTGGATACCGGCGATATTAGCGAGCTTTTATAATTCTCGAAGCTAAGGCCACAGTTTTTTAATAATTCAACTGATTTTTCGTTGAGCCTGCCAGATTTCTGGATGGCTATTTTAAGTGTTTTCAAAATGTATTTTTAAGGGTACTATAAATTAAACGGGAATCAATATTTCTTGCAGAAACACACATTATCTTGTCGCCAGATGGTGGCGATGATGCAGATGAAGATGATGTAGTTTAAATCCGTTCATTTTTTATATAGTAATACTATAGACGAAGTGCTGCAAATATAGGGAGTTGTTTGTAAAATCAAAGCGTCTGAACGAAATTTTGCGAATTAATGAATTTGCAAGGGATTTAAGCACAATAATGAATACTATATTTGGCAATGAATAAAATACTACTCACAATCGTGTTTTCAGTTTTAATAATTGCTAAAAGTTTTTGTCAGACAGATACTGCTAAAGCATCATTTTATTATCGGCAAGGGATCAAATACAATACAAGCCGCGACTACAAATCTGCAATAATGCAATTTGATTCTGCGATCGTTTCCAATCCGAATCACCTCGAGGCATATTTTCACAGAGGGCTTGTTAAGTTTTCTTTGGGGGATTTTAAGGGGTCTATTATTGATTTCAGTAAGACAATTGATATTAATCCTGGTTTCATTAAGGCATATCTTAGCAGAGGTATTGCAAAATTTTATTTGCTGGATTATCGGGGCGCAATTATGGATTATGACAAAATTTTATTGTTAGATCCCAAGTATACCGATGCCTATCGAAATCGTGCTTCCGCAGAAAAAAGTTCAGGACAATATAATGAGGCGATAAAAGATTACTACAAAGCGTTATCGCTTGATCCCGATAATTCTGACATTTACTTAAGTATTGCGTTGGCAAAAGAATATCATAAAGATTATAGTGGAGAAATTGAAGCACTTGATCATGTTATAAAACTAAAGCCTAATCATACATTTGCATTTCTTTTGAGAGGTAACGCAAAACGCTTTTTAAATGACCTGGACGGCGCAATAGAGGATTTTAGCGCCTGCATTTTAATAGACCCCCAAAATAAGGCTGCTTATTTATCGCGAGGCCGAGTTAAGTTGGCAAAAAATGATAAAGCAGGAGCTTGCGAAGATTGGCAGAAGGCTGCGCCACTAAAAGAAGCAGTTATGTTAATAAAAGAGAATTGTAAATAACGGACACTAACAAACAAACCTAATATTATTTTATTGCGTTTTCATCATAATAATACACCTCACCACCATCAACCCCGCCCAGTTTAACCAGCTTCTTGTTTTTTAAAATATCAGTCAAGCTGATCAGTTCCGAATTGTACAGGCTATCAAACCAGATCAGATAGTATTTTTTGTGGGTGTAAAATTTCTGCACATCAGCCTGGAAATACTTGTGTGGGATCAATTCAGACGACATGCCGGTAAACAAATAAACCGCTTCGTTAGCATCGGTATAGATCGGTATATCAGGCTTAAACATGCTTTTATGCTTTTTAAGATAGACCACAAATTCCGATTTGTTCCAGCTATCATCGCTATAGCCCGGCACGCCATAGCCATCTTCGTCATCCTGTCGCTGGTAATCAGCTTTCGCGTTAAAAAATTCAAAGGCCAGCATCATGATAATCGCGACCCCGGCGAGAACATATCTAAGTTTCGATTTGATCAGCCTTAACACGTCAGGCACCCAACTGGTGCAAGCGATTAGAAGAGAAATAAACATAGGCGATAACAAGCGGCTGTTAATACGCTCGTATCGGGAAATACTTGCCGATATCACAATAAATAACCCATAGACAATGGCAAACGCGATAACAATGTTTTCGTAGCTGTTGATCTGTTTTTTCCAGGCTTTCCACAATAATAACGCGATCAATGCTAACAGTATAACTGATGCGATCAGTGGGGCAAAAGGATAAATCAGTTTTCCGCCACTTAAACTACCCCAGTCGCATATCACCGTACCGAAATAATATAAATTATCAACAAAAGGGGTAATGGAAGGCTCGCGGGTACCGGTGCTTAAACCGGTCGAGAGCCTGTTTAATACCAGGTTGGCTACCAATAAGGAAATGGATATAAAGCCGTAAATAAGGATATGTTTTATTTTCCTGCGGATAGTTAATTGATCATCCAGTAATAGCATCAAGCCGCCTGCTCCAATAATAGTAACCCCTGCATAGCGCGTAATACAAGCGATAGCCGTTACAATGCCTACAGTTATCAAAGCCTTGGTCGAATGCTTTCGCATATAAGCCCAATAGGCAATAATAAACAGCAATATTTCAAATATAAACAGGGTTTCGGACCATAGGTAAGTGTAGATCTCCAGCAGGGCCGGACTTACGATAATGGCTATTAGTATGAGCCATTTGTATATCCTGGAGTGGGACAGAAACCTTTCCATGATCCATCCGGTGGTAAATATTACCGCAGCAAATAAAAAGCTGTTGATCACAGCTCCGGCCTGTATGGGGTCAACCCGGAAAATGAATTGTATAATGCTTAGAAAAAAAGGATAAAAAACCGGGAAAAACACCAATGGCCCTTTGTTAAAGGTCATCAGGTTGCCATGCGCCTGTATATTGGTTGCCGCACTGGCATACATAATAGAATCGGGCGAAAGCCCAACACCACTATAAGAAGTAAAAATGTAGATCACATAATAGCCGATTACAGCAGCTATCAGCGAATCGAGGTTTTTCAGATAGGAGTTCAGGGTCATGTAATCTTTTTAATTGTTATTTACGCAATCAAATCAAGCACATCACTTATGGGCTGATCGCTGTTAATCAATATACCTTTTACGCCGGCAGCGGTTCCTGCTTCCACATCCCGCTCACGGTCGCCGATAAAATAAGATTTGGCCGGGTCGATGTTGTATTTCTCTATCCCACGCAATAACATACCGGGTTTTGGTTTGCGGCAATCGCATTCCCCGGTAAAATTAGGATGATGCGGGCAATAAAATATATCAGTAAACTCTATACCATGCTTTTTATAAACATTCCTGAGATGAGCATGCATTTTTGCCAGTTCTGCTTCGGTGTACCAACCCTTTGCTAAACCACCCTGGTTGGTAGCTACAATAAGCAGGTAACCTCTATCCTGTAAGGTCTTTAACGGTTCAATATTTTGTTCAAGGACATGGAAATCTTCCAGGCGGCAAACGTAATCGCCCATCTCCTGGTTTAGCACACCATCACGATCCAAAAAGACGGCTTTATTTTTAGCAGGTATCGTATTCATTTGATGCAAAGGTAATCATTCTAAAAAACTACCCATTTAATAAAATTTTTGCAGGGCGCGTAACCTATTTATCAAATTTTTCGTCATTTTAGTATACTGAAAATCTATTCATCATGAAACTTAAAATACTTACGCTACTGTTATTATTTAATTGCTTTGTTGTTTTTCGTGGTTTTGCCGATAACAAGGAATTTGAAAATTTCGCCAACAATCAAAGTAAATTGATGAATGCGGCCTACGAAAAAAGGGACCCAAAAGCTTACGGTAAGTTGTTGGATGAATTTAAAGCTAAATATGATCAATTAAGCCCACAGGATCAGAAAAACTACAAGCCTTACCTGATCGATGGATATTATAATTACAGTTGTACTTATTCTCTTTTAAATAATAAGACCCTTGCCATTGAATATCTTGATAAAGCTATCAAGGCAGGTTATACAGATTATTTGCACATCGCTTCTGATAATGACCTTGACCACATCAGGAAGGAGCCCCAATTTATTGCCCTTGTGCAACCCCTGCGTTCGGTAGGCGATTATATGTATATCATTAAAAAAGCAAAAGCATATAATACTTCCGATACACGTCCATTTCCCGCTTTTACTTATCAGTCAGCTTCCGACCCTAACCTGGTAATCTTGCGCAAAACTTTCAACCTCGATTCCATTGCCGGTTCGGGTAATGATGTGTCGAAAGTTTTGAACTTGATGTACTGGATACATAACCTGGTACCGCACGATGGCAATCATGAAAATCCGGTAGTGAAAAATGCGCTGAGCATGATCAACCAGTGTAAAAAAGAAAACCGCGGCCTGAATTGCAGGGGACTGGCTACTGTTTTGAATGAATGTTATTTGTCAATGGGTATCAAATCAAGGTTTGTTACCTGCCTGCCGAAGGATAGTTTACATACCGACCCTGATTGCCATGTGATCAATATGGTTTACATCAATTCGCTTAAAAAATGGATATGGATCGATCCAACATTTTGCGCCTATGTAATGAATGAAAAGGGAGAGCTTTTGAACCTGGAAGAAGTGAGGGAAAGAATAATAGACGATAAACCATTGATCCTAAATCCGGACGCTAACTGGAACCACAAAGCATCAGAAACCAGGGAATATTATCTATATTATTATATGGCGAAAAATCTTTACCGCTTGCAGTGCCCTACAAGCAGCGAATATGATACGGAAACAGCCGCGCCGGGTAAGACGATAACCTATGTACAATTACTGCCATTGGATTTTTACATACAAAAACCCGATAAATGGCAATTTGGAAACAGCAACTTTACCCATGTTGAATACGCTACAAACAACCCGGATTTATTTTGGGCGGCACCCACAAATGAGTAAATAATTTCTGAACCTCAATTTACACAATAGTTCAGGCGGAGTTTATTAC
>Ga0206976_1111_pt1 | contig 26537 bp, 29 predicted proteins | sample Alteio_BWOrgHeat_82_FD_152926 | JGI IMG/M metagenome (GOLD analysis project Ga0206976, IMG submission 152926) | Enriched cells from forest soil in Barre Woods Harvard Forest LTER site, Petersham, Massachusetts, United States -... | ecosystem: Environmental > Terrestrial > Soil > Temperate forest >... | reverse complement strand
TTTCCCTTGGATATCAGCCTGCGCACACGGTCGTTCAATATCTCAGCGCCTGCACCGGGCAGTGAATCAAGCCCGGCGGCTTTCAATTCTTTTAACACATCATAATGGCTCATGCCCTCCAATTTTGCTACGTGAGCGATCTCGGGCGGGCCTAAGGAGTGAAGCTTTAGTGTGGGATATAACTCCTTCAGTTGTTTAAACAGGTCAGCATAAAATTTGATGCCGAGGTCGGGATGGTGACCGCCCTGCAATAGCAGTTGATCGCCGCCATAACGGAAGGTTTCCTCTATCTTTTGCTTATAAGTTTCAATATCAGTGATATAGCTATCCTCATGACCTGGTCTGCGAAAAAAATTGCAGAACTTGCAATTAGCAATACAAACATTGGTGGTGTTTACATTGCGGTCTATTTGCCAGGTTACTTTGCCATGCGGAACCTGTTTTTTACGCAACTCGTTGGCTACATACATCAGATCAGCAGTGGGCGCATGGTGGTAAAGGTGTACACCTTCATCAATGCTCAAAAAATCAAAATGTAAAGCGCGCTGCAACAGATCGGCTGTGTTCATGCAGCAAAGATACGGAGTTGGTGGATTGGTTGTATCTTAAGTATAGATACAAAACCAAATCTGACATAAAAAACATCATTTACCCAAATTAAGGCATCATATCATTGTAATAGCCATTAAAACCGGTAAAATATAGCTTCAATTCTTTAGTTTTATCGAAAATAAAATGATGATATTTTTTTACTGCAGTTTAGCTATAACCATAATTACTATAGCGCTTATTATTTACCTTTTCCTCGGTTTCAGAAAAATTAAGCAATTAAGCGCACAGCCCATTATTGAAAACCAGCCATCTGTCGCTATCATAATTGCAGTCCGCAACGAGGAGGAAGAACTTGAGAAAGCCTTGCAAAGTGTTTGCAATATTAACTATAGTAATTGCCGCATCATTGTGGTAAATGACCGCTCAACTGATCGCACCGCAGAAATATTGCTGGATTTTAAGGCGCATTACCCTAACCTCACAGTTACAACCATTACTGAACTGCCGGATGGATGGCTGGGTAAAAACAATGCCTTATACCAGGGATATATCAGCAGTACAGAAGAATGGCTGCTTTTTACAGATGCCGATATCCTGTTCCACCCGGATACTTTGAACAAGGCTTTGGCCTATTCGGTTGCTAATCAACTGGATCACTTGACGGTATTGCCACGCGTCATATCACCATCGCCTATTTTAAACAGCGTACTGGCAACCTTTACCATTATGCTGATGCTGCACCTGCAGCCATGGAACGCCAAAAATCCCAGGGCAAAAAGGGCATTTGTTGGCATTGGCGCATTTAACCTGGTAAGGCGTACCGCTTATGAAAAAGCAGGCACACACGTCCGTATTAAATTAAGGCCCGATGACGATCTGCAATTGGGCTTCAACATTAAATCAGTAGGATTACGCCAGGATGTGCTGGTAGGTAATGAATACGTGAGTCTGGCTTGGTACAAAAATTTGCGGCAGTTTATCGATGGTTTATTAAAAAATTCGTTTGCGGTGGCTAATTATAATACCGGCAGGGCTATTGTAAACGTCATCCTGATATTAATTAGTGTGGCATTGCCCATACCGGTGATGCTAGTTTTCGGCTCAACCAGCATTCGTTTAATGGCGTGTGCCATGCTTCTTTCTCACATGATTTATATGACGGTTATTCCGCCTTATAAATGGTGGTATGCGCTCATGATCCCCTTCGCTGGTTTTGTGATGGCCTATACAACCATCAGAGCGACATGGATTACCCTAAAGCAAGGCGGTATTTACTGGCGCGACAGTTTCTATTCTTTAGCGATGCTGAAAGGGAAGGAGTGATAATTATTATGTATATTTAACTGTGGTACTACGCAGATCTATATTTCATAGTTATTATTTTCCGGGGCTTATAAGTCTTGTAGCTTTGCCAATAATTTGTATTTGGTATTTTTTGTATAAAGGGGATTTCAAGCAACAATCTCAAATCAACGTCGTTTGGGCAGATGATGCCTTTATTAAAAACTGGTCTAAGTCACCAGAAAAAACATTCAGCTTTAATACATTTAGGACATTCGATAATATAGCATTGACTGGTAATCAGAACGAGAATGACTTGATATTAAAAAATCTGAGGGGTAAAATAAAGAGATTAGGAATAGAAAAGGATACCATAAATGGGTACAGTATTCAATTTACAAAATATACCCAATATGAAAATGTGATAAAAGTATTAGATATGGGCATGCAAAATGATTTTAAAAACATATCATTCGCTCCATATAATGATAAAGTATTTATTTGTTGGACAAAGTCCGAAATATCTGTAAGCAGATCCAAAATAGATGATGGCGGAATTGAATACACTCCCGAAAAGACGAAATGGGAACAGTTTCAAATTAAAATGCGCGATTTTAAAGGTTTAATTACCATTAACTTAAAATCACTTATTCCATTTTGGCCATCTGGGATATTATTAATTATGATGTTTTGGTTTTGGAACAAAAAAGATAAAAGCTTTAATCCATCAATTTAATTTACAACTTCTCCTTTATCCAGCCTCAAAACTTTATCCACGCTATCCGGTATCTCATGCTGATAATGCGTTACATAGATGAGGGTAACATTGCTCAACTCACATATCGTATCTATCAGCATTTTGAAATGCTGCTGCTGGTGTAGGTCGAGGCCCTGGCAGGGTTCGTCAAAGATCAATAGCGATGGGTTTTTGATTAATGCCCGGGCCAGCAGGCATAAGCGTTGCGCACTTGCCGGGATGTTTTTTAATAGGACCCTGGCATAATGGTCTATCTCTAATGCTTTCATCCATCGCAAAGCGGTTGCTGCCTTTTTAGGATCACTGGGCCGGAATAAGCCCATCGTATCATAAAATCCCGATTCGATCACTTGCAGGCAGCTGTTATCGGTAGGGAAATATTGATATAACTCGGGTGATACAAAGCCGGTTTTGCTTTTGATATCCCAGATGCTTTCGCCTGTGCCACGCTTGCGGTCGAATAAAATAATATCGTTCGCGTAAGCTTGCGGGTTATCACCATTGATCAAACTCAATAAAGTAGATTTCCCGGCACCGTTCGGGCCAAGCAACGCCCAGCGATCACCCTGTTTGATCTGCCAGTCCACATTTTTTAGGATCGCTTTATCGCCATAAGTGATATTTACCCCGGTCATTTTTACTATCCAATTATAAGCAGGAGTATTACCATTATTAAGCAAAGCTGTTAATTCATCTCTGTCCACTTTTTCTTTATCGGTCATGTCGAAGGCGGAGGGATCAAATTGCTTTGCCGGTATTTGCTGCACTATCGCTCCTTTTTGCAAAATAGCCACATTGGTGATCGCTCCGGGGATCTCAAAAGGGGAGGTGGCCATGATGATGGTAATCCCGGACGCAATAATATCGCTGATGATCGAATTAAATTCCGCCCTTGTCTGTACATCAAGCCCTGCTAAAGGATTATCAAATAAAAGCAGCACAGGGTTTTTCAGTAAAGCTGCGGCTATCAGCAAACGTTTGGTTTCACCGTTGGATAATTTGATCAGTTGCTTGTTTCGTAAGCTATCCAGGTTAAGCCTTAACAGGGTTTTCTCTAAGGTCCAGTAAGGCGTGTTTGTTGTGAACGGTTTTATGGATAACAGGTATTCTTCAACCGTTAAGGCATCTTCCGAATCAGAGGAGTTGTATCGTTGCTGGTAATAAAAGTCGCTGGTATTGGATAGATTACGAAAATGATGTTTTGATTCCACTAATCCTATCAAACGGTGAAAAGTAAGGTGTGCATCGTCCGGGTGGCTTTTTTGAAGAAATTCTTCATGAAAATAATACCGGATATTACCTGATGATAAATGAAATTTGCCCGCGATAATTTGGAGCAATGCGCTTTTACCCGAACCACTTTCGCCTATCAGAGCCCAGTTTTCACCTTTATCAACCTGGAAATTCAGATCATTAAAAATTTGACTGTTGCCAATTTTCAGCAAAGCATTGTTGATCGATAAAATAGATGTATGCATAGTCGAAAAGTGCACAAAGTATCGGGCCGAAAATAGAAATTCTTTGCCAGAACCATCCTGTACTATAAAACTTTACTATTAATTTTTTGTAGTAGGATAATATCAAACCTGAATCTCAAAAAACCAGGTAATAAAAACCAATTATAAAATGAAAAAATTAAACTTATTATTAGTCCTGCTGGCAATGGTTGCGTTAAGCGGGTGTTCCGTTATCGGGGGGATATTTAAAGCCGGAGCCGTGGTGGGGATCATTGCGGTAGTAGTCGTTATCGTTATCATCGTCTGGCTGGTGTCCCTGTTCAGGGGTAAGTAAACAAAAAAACGCCCCTGGTGAAATACCGGGGGCGTTTTTGTTACACTTAAAAGAGAAATTACTTTTTCTTAGTAGTATCTTTTTTAGTAGTGTCAGTGGCCATTTTCATTTTGCCAGTGTCTTTTTTCATTTTAGCTGAGTCAGCCATTTTAGTTGAGTCAGCAGCTTTAGCTGAATCAGCAGCTTTAGTTGAATCAGCAGCTGAAGTACCAGTTTTACCTTTGCAAGCAGCAGCAGAAACGGCGATGCCAGTATCATTAACAATTTACCAAAACCACTTAACTCTGCACCGAAGCCACTTTTTACCAAACCGGGGTGCAATGCAAAAGAGGTGACACCTTTCCCGCTATACTTTTCTGAAAGTGATTTGGTAAAATAAATATTGAACAGTTTAGCTGTACCATAAGCTTTAAAAGCTGAGTAGTGCCGTTCCCTTTGCAGGTCATCAAAATTTGGCTTCCCCATTTTATAAGCCTGGGAACTTACATTGATAACGCGTGCCTGACCATTTTCCAATAACGGCATTAAATGCATTGTAAGCGCAAAGTGCCCCAGGTGATTGGTGGCGAAGGTCATTTCAAAACCGTCCTTACTTAATTCGCGCTTAGCAAATATCCCACCGGCATTATTGATGAGTACATTGATAGCTGATAATTTAGTTTTTAGTTCATCAGCGGCCCTGTTTACGCTCTCCAGGTCAGCAAGGTCGCAAGCTATCACATAAATAGAGTTGTTACCTGTTTCGGCTATCAATTCTTTTCTTAGTTGTTCTCCTTTTCCGGTGTCCCTAACGAGCATGTAAACCGAGTGATCTTTTTTGGCAAGACCCAATGCGGTCTCTTTTCCTATACCGGAGGTAGCACCTGTTATTATCGTAGTTTTTGTAGTCATAGTCTGGGGTATTTTAACTGTAGAACAAAAATAAATGGCAATTGATTTAAATTAAATACTGTCTCTTATTTATTACAATTCTGAAAATAAATTAAATTAAAATGCTGCATGCCCCAGGTTAAAAACCCCCGCCTTTTTATTAAAATGTTAAAAAGTGTGAAATAATTTGCATTGTTACGAAACATTCGTAGATTTACGAAATAATCGTAACGACAATGGAAAAACTAACCAAACAGGAAGAAGATGCCATGCAGGCGGTGTGGCAATGCGGCTCGGGATCGGTAAAGGATTTTTTGGATCAGATGGCCGAACCACAACCACCCTACACCACCCTGGCCTCCACCATTAAAAACCTCGAACGCAAAGGCTTTCTTCACAGCGAAAAGATCGGCAACACTTACCGCTATATCCCCGCCATACAGGAAGAGGAATATAAAAAACGCTTTATGAATGGTTTTGTAAGCGATTATTTCGAGAACTCCTATAAGGACCTGGTTACTTTTTTCGCCAACGAGAAAAAGATCAGCGCCAGCGAACTGAAAGAAATTATCAAACTGATTGAAAACCCTAAAAACTAAACGCCATGCCAGCATTGTTCATTTTCCTATTTAAGGTAAACATAGCCCTGGTATTGTTTTGCCTCGGTTATTACCTGGTGCTCAGGCACCTCACCTTTTATACCCTCAACAGGATATACCTGGTTACCGCTATCCTGTTTTCGACGCTGTACCCGAAGATCAACCTGTCTGATTTTGTACAGCGCCACCAGCATCTGACGGAGCCCGTACAAACGGCAATATTAAACTGGAAGGCCCCGGCCGAAAATTTTGTAAAGCCCTTGTATCAACCCAATTACTGGCAATGGGTAGAGCTTGCCTTTTGGGCAGGTGTTATATTATTCGCCACTCGATTGCTGATGCAGTTGTTCTCGCTCTACAAGCTATACCGCCAGTCGAAGCCAGGTGAGTTAAATGATTACCCTGTAAGACTGATCAGGGATGATATCAGTCCCTTCTCTTTCTGGCGAAGTATTTATATCAATCCTGCTAAACTTTCACCTGCCGATCTGAAAAATGTGCTGGAGCATGAGCAGGTACATGTAAGCGAATGGCATACACTGGATATTTTGTTAGCTGAATTGAGCACCATCTTCTACTGGTTTAACCCTGGGGTATGGCTGATGAAAAAGGCGGTGCGCGAAAATATCGAGTTTATTACCGACCGCAAAATACTGCAAAAAGGCACCGACACCAGGCAATATCAATACAGCCTGCTCAGTGTAAGCCTGGCTGCCACCTCAAATACCATTGTGAATCACTTTAACATTTCAACTATTAAAAAACGAATTATCATGATGAACGCAAAAAAATCTTCGGGGTATAACCTCACACGTTATGTATTTTTAGTACCGGCAGTTGTCGCGCTGCTATTGGTATTCAGTTTTTCAAAAGCCGAGGTCGCCAAAACGAGTTTAAGCACTTTTAAATCTATCGCTACCGCAGTATCAAATATTAAATTGATAGATAAGGCTTTCATTTCACCCGTAAAAGCAATTACTGTTAAACCTGCTGTCATTAAGCTGACCGCGAAAAAATCAGATACTGTTTACTATGGTAAAGGCAAAACCAAAGATGGGCATAACAAATTTTTCATGATGACCACCGACAAACGTGCCGACTCCATCAATTATGTGATCGATGGCACAAAGGCGACTAAAGCCGATATGAAAGCGATAGACCCCAGCCATATTGAAAGCCTTGAGTTGGTGCCGGCAGATAAAGCCAAAGCATTTTTTCCTGAACTGGACAACAACCATGAAGTGTTGTTTGTGACCACGAATGATTCTGATGCAGGCAAAAAATTAAAGGAAAAAATGGACAAAACATTTGGTGGCGGCGTATTGGCAGGCAGAAAAACCTACTCCATTACAAGTATGAACAAATCGCCTGACGATGCAGCGGGATCAGGCGGGATAACCGTTATTACTGATGATAAAGCGCCAACTGCGGTGGCGACTAACGAATCGCCTGATGATGCGCCTGTCGTATTAAATTCATCCGGAAATGGGGTAAGCACTTCAGTAGTAGTTTTAACTGATCCTAAAGCTTCGGCAAAATCTGGCTTAACCATTAAAAAGAATCTCTCGCTTACTATTGATAAACAGGGGGAGGTTATTGTAATGGGCAGGGATTTTGATACCCTTAAAAATAAGAGCCTGCTGAAAACTAAGGTTTTCGCCTTTAATGAATCAAATCCTAAAGCTATAAGAATTACTGGAATTAACAGGGGCGAATTAACGCTTGATAATACTGACCCATTGATCATCATCGATGGCAAAGAATCAAAAGGGCTGAAAAAAATATCACCGGACGATATCAAATCGATCACGATATTGAAAGACGAGTCGGCTACAAAATTATATGGCGATAAAGCCAAAAATGGTGTACTTATTATTACTACTAAGAAAGGCAAGTAGTTTTCAGTTGATTAGGTTGGATTAAGTTGATTAAGTTACTTCATCCAAATCAATTATAGATCAGTTAATAGTTTATTGTTTTTATTAACCCGCTTCGGCGGGTTTTTTGGTTAAAACTTATTCAGCCGAATCAACCACTCACTTAGTCAACTATACCCTCAACTCGCCTCCGCCAATTTTTCATTTTCCAGCAGATCTATCAGGGCCTTTTCAGCCACATTCAATTCGGCACTGTTCACATGTTTATCCTCATCCAGGGTTTTGATATATTTAAATATCGTCCCCTCCTCATAGCTTTTGATTACCGTAGGGTGCACATAATATTTTTTACAAACCGTGCGGGTGTTGCCCAAATTAATGGCTACCTCGTCCAGCACGCTGACGATATTTTTTTTGCACTCGGTTATGGTTTCATATTCACCGGCTTCCTTAAAGGCATACAGCGCGCTCACACTGCCTGCCCAGGTACGGAAATCCTTGGCGGTGAAATCCTCGCCCGTAATTGCTTTTAAGTAAGTGTTCACATCACCCGAACCAACGGAGCAGCGGCTACCGTCCGCATTGTAATACTGGAAAAGTTCCTTACCCGGTATGTCGCGGCATTGTTTGATCAGCCTGGCCAGCTTTCTGCTATGCAGCTCGATCTTGTGGAATACGCCCTTCTTCCCTTTAAATTCAAAGTTGATATCCGATCCATCGATCTTCACATGCTTGTTCATCAATGTAGTTAACCCAAAAGAGCCATATAGCTTTTTGTAAGCCTCGTTCCCTACCCTGATGCTGGTCAGCTCCATAACTCGCACAACCAACGCCACTACTTTTTCATGATCCAGGTTTGGCCTGTTCAGGTCCTTATCTACCTGCTTGCGTATAGCGGGCAAAAAGGAAGCAAATAATTGCAGTCGGTAATATTTGGATTGATTGCGCAGTTTATTCCATTCCGGGTGATAGCGGTATTGTTTCCTCCCGGCAGCATCTGTACCGGTAAACTGTAAGTGCCCGTTCTCATACGGCGAGATCCACACGTTGGTGTAGGCCGGCGGAATTACTAAACGGTTAAATCGCTGTACTAAATCCTTATCCTTTACCGGCTTACCTTCGGCATCAAAAAACCCAAAGCCTTTCCCCGACTTCTTACGGGTATAACCGGGCATGGAGTCAGCAACATAGCGAAGCCCTGCAGCTTTAGCTGTTATTTTAGGGTCGTGGCCTATTTTTTCGAGTTTTTTGAGTAAGCGGTTCATTCAAAAGCACAACAGGCTGATCGGGCTTTAGTTTGGTTGTGTTCTTTTTAAAAACTAAGTGCTTAATTATCAGCAATAAATTATATTTGGGCAGCCATGAAATTACTACCTGTAAAAGAGCACCTGGACCAAAACACGGAGTTTACCAACAATACGGATTGCATGGAAAGCATCGGCATGTGCATTGATTTTTATAAAAAAGTTGGGTTTAATCCGCCGTGGATCTGTTATTACGTTCAGTTGGATGGTGAGTTAGTAGGCGGCGCTGCATTTAAAGGCAAGCCGATGGATGGCAAAGTTGAAATTGCTTATGTTACTTTCCCTCAATACCAGCAAAAAGGGATTGGCACACAGATGGCCCATACACTTATACAATTGGCTTTAAAAACTGATCCTGTTATAACCATTACAGCCTGCACCCTTGCCGAAGAAAATTTTTCGACCCGTATACTTCGCAAAAACAATTTCAAACTATTGGGAACAATAATGGACGAAGAAGACGGGGAATTGTGGGAGTGGGAATATGAGCCTATTTTTACCATCTCCTGACCATTCTTTCCAACCAAAGCCTCAATTTTACAATTCAAACATCACAACTTATGAAATACAATTTTTTAGGAAACACCGGCCTGGTGGTATCCGAAATTTGCTTCGGCACAATGACTTTTGGCGGCGGCAACGGCGGCATTTGGGAAGCCATCGGAAAACTACAACAACAGGAAGTAAACGACCTGATGAAAACTGTAGTTGATTCAGGGATCAACTTTATCGACACCGCGAACGTTTATTCATTCGGCCAATCCGAGCACTTATTGGGTCAATCCATTATTGACCTTGGCATCAATCGCAACGAGCTGGTAATAGCTACCAAAGTACGCGGACGCATGGGGCCGGGTAAAAACTATGTGGGGTTATCACGTTACCACATTTTCCAATCTGTTGATGAAAGCCTGCAACGTTTACAAATGGATCATATCGATGTGCTGTATGTTCACGGTGTTGACCCGAAAACGCCGGTTGAAGAAACTATGAGGGCGCTCAATGATATTGTGCTGACGGGTAAAGTACGCTATATCGCCGTTTGCAACTGGCCTGCCTGGATGGTAATGAAAGCATTGGGCATAGCCGAAAAACATGGCTGGAACAAATTTGTGGGTATGCAATATTATTACTCTTTATCCAGCCGCGATATCGAACGCGAAATAGTTCCGCTGGCACTGGATCAAAATGTCGGTATTATGCCCTGGAGCCCGCTGGCTGGTGGTTTCCTGTCAGGAAAATACACCCGTAATAACGAAAAAGCGGGTGATTCGCGCAGGGATGCCTTTGATTTCCCTCCGGTAAATAAAGAAAAGGCTTATGATATTATTGATGTGATAGCGGAGATCGGCAAACAAAAAAATGTATCGGCCGCCCAGATTGCGTTAGCATGGGTACGCCTGCAAAAAGGGATTACGAGCACTATTATCGGTGCAAAAAATCCGGCTCAATTGCTTGACAATATCAAGTCGGTAGATGTTATCTTGTCAGATGACGACCTGAAAAAAATAGATGAAGTAAGCGCCTTACCAAAGGAATACCCCGGATGGATGGTTGAAAGGCAATCAGCAGACAGGGAGATCAAATAGTCCGAAAGTCGGGAAGACCGAAAGTCCGAAAAATGATAATTTTCACTTTCGGTCTTATGCGGACTTCTAGACTAAAACTCTTTTAAAACTTTAACCACCCACTCCACCTGCTCCGGGTGAACATCCAGGTGCGTTACAAAACGGATGCGATGCGTATCGGTGCTATTGGCTTTGATACCTTTTTCTGATAACTTTTTTAATACCTGTTCGGCTTGCACTATGGTATCAAATAAAACAATATTGGTATCGGCTGGCAATACATTGGTCACCCAACTGCATTTATTGAGTTCGTCCGCCAATATTTGGGCATGGGCATGGTCGATCTTTAGCCTTTCCACATGATGATCGAGCGCGTAAATACCTGCCGCAGCTAAAAAGCCTGCCTGCCGCATACCGCCGCCGAATACTTTGCGAACACGACGGGCATATTTGATGGTTTCTTTATCAGCTAATAAAACAGAACCAACCGGTGCGGCTAATCCTTTGGAAAGGCAAACTGAGATACCGTCGAAATATGTACCGTAATCCACTGCCTTATCACCGGTATTTGTTAAAGCGTTAAAAATGCGAGCGCCATCTAAATGAAGCTTTAGTTTTTTATCCCGGCATAATGCCGCTATCGGTTTTATATCATCCAAAGTATAACAGCTTCCGCCTCCTTTGTTTACTGTATTCTCCAGCACAACCAAACTGGTATGCGGGTAGTGTATATTCTCATGATTAATTTCGGGCGCTATCATTTCAGCGGTGATCCTGCCTCTATCACCGTTTAATAAACGTGTTGATACGCCGGAGTTAAAGGCTATGCCCCCACCTTCGTACCGGTAAACATGCGCGGTTTGGTCGGCGATCAGCTCATCAAGCGGCTGGGTGAAACATTTGATGGCGATCTGGTTGGTCATTGTGCCAGATGGGCAAAATATCCCCGCCTCCATGCCAAACATTTTGGCGGCTTTTTCTTCCAGCGCGTTTACGGTTTCGTCCTCGCCAAAAACATCATCGCCTACTTTGGCGCTCCACATAGCTTCCAGCATGCCGGGGGTTGGTTTGCTTACGGTATCACTTCTTAAATCAACGGTTATCATATTTGAATGAAAATTGCGTTATTTGGTATCACTTATAATTATGCGCTCAATTTTAATCATTTTATTTTTTATGCTGACGTATGTATCAGCAAAATCGCAAAAATGGCAGCCGGGCTCGTTTACTGATGTTAAAGGTAATAAGGTAACAGGCCTCATCAGGGAAAACCCATCCGGCAAGGGCCCGATTAAAGATGAAGGTTTTATCGAATTTAAAGATGACCCAAAAACCAACCCTTACAAGCTCAGCGCAAGCGACTTAAGGTCGTTTAATGTTGGCCAGGATAGTTTTGTGGTGGCACACGCACCACACAATACCTACTGGACAAAAAAAGAATTGGATTTTGTAAAGGTAGCTTTGAACGAAGACATCAAACTATACGTAGCCAACGTTGGCACTTATAACGGTGGTGGAAGGGGTATCGGCGTTTCCCCTGAAGTTGGTGGTGGCATTGGTACCGGTGGCTACAGCGGCATGGGCGGTGGCGTGGCCATTGACCTGGGTGGCGGCGGAAAAGGTGGCAAAGTAATGACTACCTGGTATTACGGCGCCAATACTGCCGAAATGGAATTGCTGACCCCTATCAACTTTAAAGATATTATGAGTGACGTAATGGGTGATGAACAGGATGTGGTTGATAAAATACAAGCCGGGCAATATAACCTGGGCAATATTGATAAACTGATTGCTTATTTTAAACAGGTGAAAGCATCTCATAGCAAGTAGCAGTGGCAGGTGGTAGTAGCAGTATAAAAAGTGCCACTGCTTCTGCAACTGCAACTCGTTCACAAACTCTGCGCTATCACATACCCGCTTGCCCAGGCCCATTGAAAATTATAACCCCCAAGCCATCCGGTTACATCCACACATTCGCCCCCGAAAAACAGGCCTGGTGCTTTTTTGGCTTCCAGCGTTTTGGATGACAACTCATCCGTTGATACACCACCGCGCATCACTTCGGCCTTATCATAGCCCTTATCGCCTGCAGGTTTAACCTTAAACTGGTGGATCAGTTCATTAATATTTTCCAGGTCGGTTTTACTAAGCGATGCCAGGTTTTTATCCGCAGGTAAACGGTCGCTTATGGCCTCAGCAAATTTTCGGGTAAATAAGCCTGATAAATAATTTAACAGCATCTTTTTACCGTTCTCCTCCCGTTCCTGCTGTATCAGCTCAATAATGTTTTGATGCGGCAACAGGTCGATATAAATAAACTCGCCCGGCCGCCAGTAGGATGATATCTGTAAAATAGCCGGGCCGCTTAATCCCCAATGGGTAAATAAAATATTTTCTTCAAAACTTATCCTGTCGTTCCAAACACGGCAAAAAATGCTGTTGCCCGATAGTTGTTCATACCAGCCTTGGTCTTTTCCTGTAATCGTAAGCGGTACCAATGCCGGGGCGGTTTCTGTGATCTTCATCCCAAAATTTCGGGCAGTTTTTAAACCCAGGTCGGTAGCCCCTAATTTTTGAATAGGCAAGCCACCGGCCGCCATCACCACTTTAGGTGTCGATAGACTTTGCGTTTTGCCGTTTCTTTCTACCTGGATAATAAACCCATCTGCTGCCTGTTCAACGCTTTTTACATCCGTATCGCACCATAACTCCTGCCCCATATCAGCGCAAAGGTTGGTGAACACCTGCACCACATCCTTTGCCTTATCACTTACCGGGAAAAGCTGACCTAATGTTTTCTCCTTCCCTACAATCCCGTAAGTTTCAAAAAAACTGATGGTATCCTCCACTGTCCATTGAGCAAAAGCTGATTTACAGAAATGCTCATTACCCGAGATAAACTGTTCTGCTGATGAATAGAGATTGGTATAATTGCACCTACCCCCGCCGCTGATCAGTATTTTAGCACCGGGGCGGTCGTTCTTTTCCAGGATCAGCACCCGTTTGCCCAAAAAACCGGCCTGCACGGCGCTCATCAAACCGCAGGCGCCAGCGCCGATTATTATTGCGTCAAAGTCTGTTTGTTTTGTTAAATTTGTGCTCATGGACGGGGTTTCGCAAATATCAGAATTTGGAAAGATACTTATCTTTTTAATTACAGGGATATTAATGGTGGGCATTACTTTTTTTGCTGCGCGAATGCTGTCGCCAAATAACCCTAATCCTGAAAAGCTGACTTCTTACGAATGTGGCGAAGATCCGACCGGTGGTGCCTGGATGCCTTTTAATACCCGTTTCTATGTAATCGCTCTTATTTTCCTGCTGTTTGATGTGGAGATGATATTCGTGATCCCCTGGGCAACTGTATTCGGGAATAAAGATATTATCAGCTTTGATGGTCGCTGGGGATGGCTTTCGCTGGCAGAAATGTTCATCTTTTTAGGCATACTGATCTTGGGCTTAGCCTACGTTTGGCGCAAAGGCGATCTCAACTGGATAAAACCCAGCCCGGTCATACCAACGGTTGATAGCCGGATACCCGCATCGTTATATGATGAGATCAACATTCAGCAAAGCAAATTCGCAGTAAAAGAATTCACACTTGAACGCACCATTGAACCTGCTGCTTCTGCTGCAACTGACACTTCAACTACTACAACTGCCCCATCGATAAGAAAGCCCATGTTTAAACCCACTTTTAAAAAACCCGGCAATGAATCCTGAAAACATGAACGAGGGCGGCGGCATGGTTGTCACTAAAATGAATGACCTGCTTAACTGGGCAAGGTTATCATCCATATGGCCGTTAAGTTTTGGTATTGCCTGCTGCGCGATAGAAATGATGGGGTCATTCGCCTCTACTTATGATATGGATCGTTTTGGTGTATTCCCGCGCCCATCCGCACGCCAGGCTGATGTGATCATTATTGCTGGCACAGTTACCTTTAAAATGGCCGAACGCATTAAACGCCTGTATGAGCAAATGCCCGAACCTAAATATGTCATCTCGATGGGTTCATGCTCCAATTGTGGTGGGCCCTACTGGCAGCATGGTTATCATGTGGTTAAAGGGGTCGACAGGGTGATACCGGTGGATGTTTATGTACAAGGCTGTCCCCCGCGCCCGGAAGCGTTGATCGGTGCAATATTGGAATTGCAGAAGATCATTGAAGGGGAAAAATTGTTTGGGGTTCGTAAACCGGCAACCGTATAGCTTTTAAGTCCTTGACGACTTGCGTACCTTAACAGGTTGTTTGATCACATCTTTTAGCAAAGACTGCAGCACAACCGCGTTCCAGTGTATGGCAAATACGATGCATTTGGATTGATTGGGGTTATCAATATGGTGGATAATAAAATGACTTTGACAGGTTTTCACCGCTATCTCGTTCCATTTCAACTTATTATCCTTATCCCAACTGATGCCATCCGGGTGGAAAGTTACCCCGGCCAGTTCAAACAATTGCTGAATAGTAAATAACTCCTTATAGTAGCTCAGTTGGTTTACAATGTAATACTCCCATAACTGTTGCAGCAACTCGGCCCATATCTTATAATAAGTTTTACGCTTTGTGCCGAAATAGCTATTTAGTGTTATACGGGATACTTTGTTCTGGAAATCCCTGGTCTCGATAAAATACTGACGGCCAAAAGCAAATCTGTAAACGTAGGAATCGTGAACGCCAAATCTGAATGCTGCTATATTTTCACCGGGAATAAATACGTTGTGGTCGAAACTCAAGAGTTTCTCAATAGTTAACCCTTCATCATTGAACACCATTTTTTTCATGACCCTATTTTGGATCAATCCAGGTATTTCAATAGTATTAGAGGGGTGGTTCATGACTTTTTAAAAATAAATAAAACATTTCCTTATAATCAAAAAATGTTAGTAAGTAACCCCATTGTGGAAAACATATTATGCTCGCAGATACCCCAACACTTTCCAAATATCAAACAGGAGTGTAAAACACTGACTATCAATAAAATATTTCCAATCTAAAAAAATTAAAAGATCAGGTTACATCTATCAAAAAAAATCAGTTTTTCAACATTTTTGTGGCACGATGCTGAAACCAGGTTTTAACGTTAAGTTTATTGTATTTACAACACTAAGGGCAGCGCTTAAAACAGCATTTCAATCATCTTACAATCACCTTATTATGTAAAAACGAAAGCCCGGTAAATATATTACCGGGCTTTCAAAATTATGTAGTTAATTGATCTTATTTCCCTACCAGCACATCGCTCAAACCATCTACAACGCCGTTAGTAGCCTGCAGGTCGTAAAGCAACATATTTGCTGTATTGCCTTTTTCGTCAGACAACTGGAGTTTTTTATCTACATAGGCAAGCGTCAAAGTCCCACCATCGACTGTTTTGAATGTGGTTTTACGATCTTTAGAAGCATTTAATGCTTTTACAATATCGCCTTTAGTGAATTTGCCAACTACAACGTGCGCTTTTAAAACCGTTGCCAGTTTTGCAGGGTCACTTACCAAACTATCCAGTTTAGCAGATGACAGCTTAGTAAATGCGTCATTTGTAGGTGCAAAAACGGTGAATGGCCCTGCTCCTAACGTTTGATTAAGGTTTGCTACTTTTATCAAAAAAGCAGCAACAGTACCGTTGTCTGATGTTTGCAATGTAGCCACAACATCTCCTGCAGGAGCCGCCGGGGCGGTTTGAGCAGATACGCCGTTTGAAAATAAACTAAATGCTAATAATGCGGCAGCTATTAAAATTGGTTTTTTCATACTTTCAATTTATATTTTAAAATGATTAAAGGGTTTTTACAATACAAGTTCTTTAAACGAACATACATTCAGAAAATTTTACCAAATAAACTTTAATTTTCTAAAATGGTTTGGAAAAATAAAAAAGTTTTAGATCAAAACAGGCTTATTCTCTATGTAAATTATATGTTACAATATTATGGCGTCCTTTAAATAAAAAATGCAGGCATTTTGCACAGATTGCAAATGCCCGCATTGTCCTGGTGACAGGAAAGATCAGTTTTTCTCTTCGAACTTATCCAAAGTTAGCCTGATTATTTTATCCGGCTCGTCTTTATTTACAGCTAAAAGGGTGAGTTTCCCATCCTTGCCTTCAATGGTGATCGTAAAGTCCTTTTGATCGCCGTTGTCATTGCTCAGTGTTGTAGTGAACACCATCTTACCTTCCTTGTAGGGCGTAGTCCAGTTACAGCTTGTTGTTTTAATCGGGCCCTTCATGGTTTGGTTACCGTTATCAGCAACAACAGTAATATCTGATTTACTGATATCGATCACGGTCTGTTCATCTTCTGATCCCAGTACCGCACCGCTGGAATTAAGATGCTCGGTTTTTGAAGCGGTTAGGTTTACTTTTTTGTCGCATTGTGCAAAGCTCATAGTACTGCCGGCTACCAGCAGGAAAAGAGCAATAATGGTTGATTTCATATGGTTTGAGAATTAATTTTTATAAAGATATATGTTTTATATAATACCATGCAATACATAGTTCTATTAAAAAAATATATAAACTATTAATTCACTGATAATCAGGCAATAATTTTCTTATAAAAACAAATGGAGATTTAAAGAGTCTTTTTTATTCAGATAGATTTATATAACTTCAACCACCTAAATTATCAATATGTCAAAACCAGCCGATAATATACTACTGGCTATCGCCGGATTGGGGTTATTAACAGGAACATTAGATGCAATTGCAGCAATTATCATCAGCTACCCGGCCACGCCTGAGCAAATAGCCAGGTTTATTGCCAGCGGATTATTTGGAAATGATGCTTTTTCAGGCGAGAACATGGTTGCATGGGGTATTTTTATCCATTACATGATCGCGTTGGCATTTAGCGCGGCATTTTTTACGCTGCACCTGAAATTCAGAAAGCTTACCAAAAACATATATATATTGGCGGTTATTTACGGGGTACTCATATGGGTAACCATGAACCTGGCTGTTTTACCTTTAACAGAGATTCCGAAACGCCCGGAGCATGATCATATCATCTGGTGGCCCATTATAAAGGGTATGCTGGCATTAATCATCTGCCTGGGTTTGCCTATAGCTATATTTGCTGAGAGATATTACAGACGTATTGCCAAAAGAAGAACACGCCGGGATATTACAGGTAAGATGCATGGCTAAATAACAGAAATACAGTTTCCGCAATAACCAATTATTCATTACTCACAATTCACCACTCACAAACTCACTACTGCCCCTGGGCCAGTGTATAGCCTATCTTCCCGTCAAATTTCATCAGGAACTCAACAGAACATATTTTGGCATCCTGTGAAAATTCAGCCGCTATATGCAGGAGTTCTCTTTGGGTAACCGTTTTTCCTTCTTTCTTTTCAAACCGCACACGATATTCATTTACCAGTTCAGTATAGATAGAGCCTGTAGGCCAAACTTGCGTACCGCGGTTTGAGATCATCACTACATCAAAGTTATCGGTCAACCTCTTTTTAGCCAGGGCGGCCAGTTCAGCAGGCTGCAGATCGTTCGCTTCCACAAACACATCCACCCCTACCATTTCTTCTTTGATGCCTTTGGTAACGGTCAGTTTATTTTTAGTAAGCGTATGATGATGTTCATTGGCTTTGGTTTCAAGGTTAGCCTTGCCTATAACCCCGCCATCCGCCGGTACTTTTCCCAAGTTAGCGATAATCGCGTCAGCAAAGCCATTGGTGTTTGTAGCGGGAATAGATTTGTTTCCAAAGTCACCTGTATGGATTCCATGCTCCAATGTATAAAGCAGTGCGTTTTCTATTTCAGCGGCATTTTTGGTAAAGCCCATGTAGCGCAGCATTAATATACCCGAAAGCAATAAAGCCGTTGGATTGGCGATTCCTTTCCCTGCAATATCAGGTGCGGTACCATGTACAGCTTCAAAAATGGATATATTATCACCTATGTTAGCTGATGGCGCAAAGCCCAGACCACCAACTAAACCGGCGCAAAGGTCAGACACAATATCCCCCTGCAGGTTGGTTAGTACGATCGCCTCGAATTTCTCGGGGTGGGTAACCAGTTTCATGCACAGGTCATCGACAATAATATCGCTGGTTTCAATATCCGGGTATTCCTTGGCTATCTCCTGGAAAGTTTCCAGGAAAAGGCCATCGGTTAATTTCATGATATTGGCTTTATGACCGCAGGCCAATTTAGTATAGCCTTTACGCCTGGCCATTTCAAAAGCATAGCGTATTACCTGCGCCGAACCCGGACGGGTGATGATACGACGCCCAACGGCCACGTCATAAGTCAGCAGGTGTTCAATACCACCGTAAGTATCTTCAATATTTTCGCGGATGATCGTCAGGTTGATGGGTATACCTGCTTTAGAGAAAACAGTTTCCACACCATTCAATGTCCTGAAATCGCGCTGGTTGGCATAGGTATTCCAAACCTTGCGGGCGGTTACGTTTATACTTTTAACGCCTTTACCTTTTGGAGTTTCCATAGGCCCTTTAAACAGGATGCCTAATTTTTCGATAGTTTCTTTAGCTGCGGACGTCATCCCTGTGGAGTGACCGGCATCAAAATAGGATTTTCCCATCTCCACAAAATCGTATTCGAGCGGAACGTTATTGGCTTCAAATATTCGCAAAACAGATTCCATTATCTCGGGACCTATTCCGTCCCCATTCGCCACAGCTATTTTTATCTTCATTTTTTAGACCTTAAAGGTAAATTTGGCGCAAAGATACGGCTTAATGGGCAATTTTGATAGAGAAGCCTCAATAAATCAGGCCCTCACTGCCAAAATGATATATGCTTTTTGAAAGATTTAGGCTAAACTTGCACTTTAAAATGAAAGCATTTTACGGAGACCTCAAACTTGGAATTTTGGGCGGCGGCCAATTAGGGCGCATGCTGATACAACAGGCTATAAATTACAATGTAACGGTTAAGGTACTCGATCCGGACAGGGAAGCTCCGTGCCGCAAGCTGTGTGATGAATTTGTGGTGGGTTCGCTTGGCGATTACGAAACGGTTTACAATTTTGGCAAAAAGGTTGACCTGCTTACCATCGAAATTGAAAAGGTAAATGTAGATGCGCTTGAAGCTTTGGAAAAAGAGGGGGTTTTGGTGTATCCTCAACCCCGAATCATTCGTCTGATACAGGATAAGGGCCTGCAAAAACAGTTTTTTAAGGAGAACGATATCCCTACGGCTGAATTTCAGATCATATCTTCGGCACAACAACTCAAAGAAAGTCGTATTCCTTTTCCATATATCCAAAAACTGCGCCGCGATGGCTATGATGGTCGCGGGGTTTATAAAGTGCTAGACGAATCATACCTGGCTAAAGCATTTACCGAACCGAGTTTGGTTGAGCGTTTAGTTGATTTTGAAAAAGAGATAGCGGTAATAGTAGCCCGCAATGAAGATGGTGAAATAAAAGCTTTCCCGATGGTGGAGATGGAATTTAACCCGGAAGTTAACCTGGTGGAATTTCTGATCGCCCCTTCTACCCTGCCATTTGAGATACATGAAGAAGCCGAGCGTATAGCTAAAAGAGTAGCCGAATGTTTGAACATTGTAGGATTACTGGCAGTAGAAATGTTTTTGGATAAGCATGGCAAAATACTGGTTAATGAACTAGCTCCCCGTCCGCATAATAGTGGGCACCAAACTATTGAGGGCAATGTAGTATCGCAATTTGAACAGCACTTGCGCGCCATATTTAACCAGCCGTTGGGCGATACAGCTTGTTTAAATCATGCTATTATGATCAACGTACTTGGTGAGCCCGGTTACGAGGGCCCGGCGGTGTACCAGGGAATTGAAAAAGTATTGGAATGTGCGGGCGTATATATACATTTATATGGTAAAGCTTTAACCAAACCTTTCCGCAAAATGGGGCATGTAACCATTATGGATGCAGACAGAGAAAAAGCGATCGAGAAAGCAAGGTTTGTGCAGAAGACTTTGAAAGTTATTGCTTGATATTAGTCCTTAGTCAATGGCCGATAGTCCATGGATTATAGGAGAATTTATTAATAAAAACTACCATGGACTATAGTCTATGGTCTATCGACTAAAAAATGAATCAACCCAAAATAGGCATCATCATGGGCAGCAAGTCTGACCTGAACGTGATGCAGGATGCAGCAGATGTACTAAAAGAGTTAGGTGTGCCTTACGAGATCACCGTGGTATCAGCCCACCGCACTCCCGAGCGTATGTTCAGCTACGCTAAATCAGCAGCTGATCGTGGCTTAAAGGTGATCATTGCCGGTGCAGGCGGCGCAGCTCACTTGCCGGGCATGGTGGCCTCGTTAACTCATTTGCCGGTTATTGGTGTGCCTGTAAAATCAAGCAACTCTATTGATGGCTGGGATTCCATATTATCCATACTGCAAATGCCCAATGGCATCCCCGTAGCAACCGTGGCCCTCAATGCTGCTAAAAACGCAGGTATCCTTGCCGCGCAGATCATATCCACTGCCGATGAAAGCATCGTAAAAGACCTGATCGCCTACAAAGAAAAATTGAAAGAAGCGGTGGAAAAGTCTGCAAAGGAAATGGAAGGGGATAGAGATTAGAGGTGGGTTAATTAGAGATTAGGCCAGGTAATCTCGCAATCACAACTAATCTCTAATCTTTAGCCTCCAATCTCTAACCTCAATTCATATCCGGGTTTTCAGGGAAATTGGCAATATGTGCGTAACGCTGGCCCAGGCTGATCACAATTTCGCGCCACAGGTTTTGCTCATCAAGGCTGAATAGTGTTTCTGGCTTAAATTTATCGGTAACAATCCAGGTATCTTCTTTTATTTCCTGGTCAAGTTGTCCGGGTGTCCATCCCGAATACCCCGCAAAAAACCTGATCTCATTTTCACTCAGTCCGTAGCCGGATATCAAGCTTTTTACTTTGTCAAAATCGCCACCCCAAAAAATACCGTCAGCTATTTCAATACCATCTTCAATTTTATCGGGGCACCGGTGGATAAAATGCAAAGTGTCATTCCCGACAGGGCCGCCAAAGTACACCGGCATTTCAGAATAAGACAGGTCGGGCAGCAGATCGCCCAGTAAATATTCGCTCTGATGGTTCAACACAAAACCCATAGCACCGGCAAGCCCATATTCGGTCATTAAAATAACAGACCGCTTAAAGTTAGGGTCCATCATAAACGGCTCCGAGATCAGCAGTCGGCCAGCATCCGGTGGTATAAGGCTAAGCATAATTAAAAAGTTCTTTATTCAAATGTATTAACACGACAAGTAAAAATAAGTTCATTTATCAAAATATGAAATACCTGCCTTAATTACGGTGTAATTAATTTGTAAGTTTGCACTAATGACCCTTGAAGATATAGAAAATACACGAAACGAATACCACGCGGCCTCACTAACCGAGAAGGATGCCAATGCCGACCCGATAAAACAGTTTGATAAATGGTTTAACGAGGCCCTGGAGGCCCAACAGCACGAGCCAACGGCCATGACTTTGGCCACTGCAACTCACGATGGCCGTCCTTCGGCAAGAATAGTGCTGATGAAGGGTTTTGATCAAAACGGCTTTGTTTTTTATACCAATTACCTGAGCCGTAAAGGAAAAGAGATCGCCAAAAACCCATTGGGCGCATTGATATTTTTCTGGGGATCGCTGGAAAGGCAGGTCCGTATCGAAGGCACTATCGAAAAATTAAGCAAAGAAGCTTCTGAGCGTTACTTTCATTCGCGGCCAAAAGGTAGCCAGGTTGGTGCTGTAGTATCGCCCCAAAGCCAGGAAATAGCCGACCGCAGTATGCTTGAACAAAAATGGCAGGAAACAGAAGCGCAATATGCAGATAAGGATATTCCAAAGCCTGCATTTTGGGGCGGATATATTTTGAAGCCCCGACTGATAGAATTTTGGCAGGGACGACCAAGCCGCCTGCACGACCGTATCCTGTACAAGAAAATTGATAATAAAAACTGGAAAAAAGTACGCCTGGCGCCATGAGTTTCGAAGAGATCAAACTATTGCTTACTGATAAATTTGGGGAGGATATCATTGTTGGCGAAGAAACAGGCGGTTTACAGCCCGCGTTGCTGATCGACCCTGAACGTATTGCCGATGTTTGCCTCGAGTTAAGAGATAACCCAAAAACTTATTTTGATTTCCTTTCCTGCCTTAGCGGGGTTGATTATGGCGTAGAGGCGGGTCGTTTTGGCGTCGTTTATCATCTGGCATCTATCCCCTATCAAATGCAGTTGACTCTAAAAGTTAGTAAAGTGCATGACCGGGATAGCGATGAGCTACCTACATTCCCCAGCATCGCCAAAGTTTATCTAAGCGCCGACTGGCATGAACGGGAGGCTTATGATATGGTAGGGATATTTTTTGAGGGACACCCGGATCTAAGGCGAATATTATTACCAGATGATTGGGATGGATTCCCGTTAAGAAAAGACTATAAAACGGCAGAGTATTATAAGGGTATTAAAATAGACTGAATTGAATATCACAAATTCCAAATACGAAGAAGCTTTAGACCGATACAACAAAAAGATCGCTGAAGCCGCGACCCGGGACATGGTGCTGAACATGGGGCCGCAGCATCCATCTACGCATGGGGTTTTGCGTTTGGAATTGATCACTGACGGTGAGATCGTGAAGGATGTGATACCGCACATCGGGTATCTGCACCGCTGCTTTGAAAAACATGCCGAGTCGCTAACCTACCAGCAAACTATACCTTTTACTGATCGGATGGATTACCTGGCCTCGATGATCAACAGCCATGTGTGGGCAATGGGTGTAGAACATATGATGGGTATAGATAAAGACCTCTCCAAAAGGGTGGAATATATCAGGGTGCTGGTTTGCGAGCTTAATCGTATTGCTTCGCACCTCATCGCTATTGGCACTTATGGTATAGATATTGGCGCCTTTACTCCTTTTCTGTGGTGTTTCCGCGATAGGGAACACATCATGGGGATGCTGGAATGGGCCTCAGGTTCACGTATGCTTTATAATTACATCTGGGTAGGCGGTTTATTTTATGACCTGCCCGTTGGTTTTGAAGAACGCTGCCGAGATTTTGTGGAATACTTTAAACCCAAAATGGCGGAACTGAACCAGCTATTAACCGATAACCAGATATTTATACAGCGCACAGCCAATGTAGGTGTGTTGCCGATGGATGTGGCCATTAATTACGGTTGCTCCGGCCCTATGCTGCGCGGATCTGGGCTTAAATGGGACCTGCGGCGCATAGATGGCTATTCGGTATATCCTGAATTGGATTTTGAAATACCTATAGGCAAGGGCGAAATGGGTACCGTTGGCGATTGCTGGGACCGTTACAAGGTTCGAGTGGATGAGATAGAACAATCGCTTAAAATAGTGGAGCAATGCCTCGACCGCCTGCAAAAAGAATTAAAGCGCACGCCAGATTTTGATCCGCGCGCCAAACTGCCGCGTAAAATAACACCTAAAGCGCAGGACTATTATGTAAGAGGCGAAGGTGCGAAAGGCGAGTTGGGCTTTTATTTTGTTGCCGATCCTGATGGACGGTCAGAAATACCTTTCCGGGTAAAATCACGCGGGCCAAGCTTTACCAACCTATCCGTATTACCTGCTATCTCTAAAGGTGTAATGATAGCCGACCTGATCGCCATTGTTGGATCGATCGACTTTGTATTAGGTGAGGTAGACCGATAATTTGAGGTTTGAAAAAATAGCCTAAACGAAAAATGCCCTGTTACCAGGGCATTTCTTATATAATAGATCCTTGGGTATCTCAATCAATAAACTTTCACAATAAATACATAATTCTGTAGCTTCTTCACTTGTTGTGTCCTGCTCAAATTAGCCAACGCATTTTTGGTATTTAAAACAGGTTTTTTAGTTACCGAATCTGTAGGAAGATTTTGAATAGCATCCACCAGGTAATGGGATTTCAATGCAAAATGCACACCCTCAAGCCCCGTTTCTTTGGCCCTGATCATCCCAATAATATTACCCTTGCTGTCCAGTAAAGGAGCACCGCTGCTTCCGGCATTGATCGGAACCGAAATTTGATAATCAACTGAATCTCCGTTTAAACCATTTAAAGAAGTTACACGGCCATCGTTATAAACCGGGGAATCCTGCGGATAACCATAAGTAAAAACATTTTCGGCCAGGTCACTTTCGGAGTGTTTAAAAGTATAAGGTACCGCACCAAGATTAACAAATGCTGTATCTATTACTTTTAGGATCGCGATATCATTTACCTTATCGCTTGAAATAACTTTGGCCTTAAAAGACCTACCATCGGAATTTTGAACATAAACGGAATCAGCCCCATCTATTACATGGTAAGCTGTAGCAATTAAGCCATTTGATGTAATCGCAAATCCTGTTCCCCTGTCTTTGTCCTGGGGTAATATTCTGTCTTTATTTTTTAAAGCCTCTAACTTACTGTTCAACTTGTTGATTGCGCGGCTTTGATTTGTGGCCTTTAAATTCAACTCTGTATAAGTTGAATTATTATCCATTCTATCTGTCACAAACAAAGTGGCAAGCACTGCAAATATGGCAATAGATGCTGCAACCGATATTTTGGAATGATGATGACGCCACATATCTACGATCCACATCGGACGGATAGTTACCTCTTCTTCAATAGCGTGTACATCTATCTCGCGATGAATGGCGTTGAGCCTGTTCTCCAACTCCACGCGTTCGCCGTATTGCTTTAATAAACCGGTAAACTGCTGGTGCTCGATCACACGGCTGTCAATTTCCGCATTTTCTATACGAAGCTGCTCAAAAGCCTTGCGCTCATCGGCGCTCATGTCGCCGTTAAGGTAGCGTTCAATTACATCTAACAGTTGCTCGTCTCTCATATCTTACTCCTTTACTTTTGCTGAAAAAACAGTTTTTTCAGTCGTTGCAGGCATTTATATTTTTGTGTTTTGGCATTATCCGCATTGGTGTAACCAAAATTTTCGCAGATCTCCTGCATCGATCTGTTATTGATATAAAAATCCTCAATTATAGTTTTGCAGGGCTCTCCCAGCAATTGCAGGGCGCTTTGCATTTTGCCAAACTGCACATCCCTTTCGGCATGTTGCTCCACTTCATCCTCAACAGGCGAATATTCCTGGAAATCCCGGATATCACCGCCATAACGGTTCATTTGGCTAAGCCTTTTGAGCCACAATCTCCTGCAAACCGAGTAAATAAACGTCTTCAGTTTGCTGTTAAGCTCAAAATCACCCTTTTTTATTTTGTTATAAAGAACAATTATCGCTTCCTGGTAAATATCCTTGGCGTCGTCGGCTGTGCCATTATTATTAATGATCAGCTGTAACACCATTGGGAAATATGCCACGTACAATCGTTTTATGGCACTTTCTGAATTATTAAGGATACCAAAAACAATTTCGCTATCCGTTGGCGTTGAACTCTTTAGGTCTTTACTCACTACTTAATACCATTTATGCGAAATTGTAACCCATTTATTTAAAAAATAACTAAACAAAATTAAGGGTATAGAAGTTACCTACTTGCATTCCGTTTGCCAATTTTAAGACATTTATTAACTTATTTCATCAAAAACACATTATTAAAATGAAAAACATCATCAAATTAAGCTTGATCACATTGCTTGCAATATCCTTTGCGGCTTGTAAGGGTTCTAAATCAACCAGCACTACTGACACCACAAAGGTAGTTGACTCAACAAAAACTACAGTAGTGGATACAACCAAAAAGGATACAACTAAAAAAGACACTACCAAGAAGGATACCACTAAAAAAATGTAACCCTTAATTCCCGCTAATTCAATAAGGTAACCCATTATCAGGTTGCCTTTTTTTATGTTTTTTAAACCGGGTTACCTTTTAAAATTTGTTGTATCAATGCAAAACATTTAACAACAAACAATATGAAAAATTCAATCAAAATCGGCCTGCTGGCCCTGGTAATTGCTGTTTCAGT
>Ga0206976_1110_pt1 | contig 26570 bp, 21 predicted proteins | sample Alteio_BWOrgHeat_82_FD_152926 | JGI IMG/M metagenome (GOLD analysis project Ga0206976, IMG submission 152926) | Enriched cells from forest soil in Barre Woods Harvard Forest LTER site, Petersham, Massachusetts, United States -... | ecosystem: Environmental > Terrestrial > Soil > Temperate forest >... | reverse complement strand
ATGCAAAAGTTTGTTGATAGCGAAAACGGGGTAATGCCGGATGCTGCGATCCAGAATTTAAAGGACCTGGATAATATTGAACGTGGTAAACTGGATTATTATATGCTGATCTATACCTTCAAGATCGATTCGGCCGGGGTTAAAAGAACCAAACGGTACAGGTTCGAATTAGACTCGCTGAACGATGTGCTGAATGCAACAGACATCACCCACGTTAGAAACATAACGGAGTAAAACCAAATTTCAGCTTTAAAAATTAATTACCGGTTGGAAATTTTAACATTGGAAGACCGCTCCCTTGCCTTTTTCTTGCACTTGGTGCAATTAAGAATACCGTCGCCCTTTTCTTCCCAGTCATGCTCACATTCCTTTGTTAGCATTACATCAGCTATAAAGCCGACCACCATAATAACGATTGCTGTTGAAATCCACATATCACTAATAGTTTTAAGAGTTATTAATGTATTGGATCAGCCCATCTGAACCCATGTAGCAAATAACATTTAACCGATATAATGGTTTTAAAAAAATCAATAAAATTGATATTTCTTTACGCTATTTGTCTCCTCAACCCAAATATACAATTAATTTTCTATTTAAAATCAATAATAATTACAAAAACAATAATACCAATATATTGAATACCAGGTCTTTATTTATAGAATTCTGAAATGGCTTGGTTAGCAAAAAAATCGGTGGGCGATTCACAGCTATACCTAGCCAACCTATCTATCAACAAACTCAATATTCTGTTATGAAGCATCATTTCAAATTTGCACATTTGCAGGTAGATGGACCAGTACTTCATTATCGATTTCGATAGCACATTTACGCAGGTTGAAGCCTTAGACGAACTTGCACGCATTTCGTTAAGAAAGCACCCTGACAGGGAAAATATCTACAAAAAGATAGACGACTTTACCAACGCCTCCATGGAAGGCAAGCTGTCGTTCAGGGAAAGCCTGGAGGGCCGCATTAAATTACTTGAAGCAAACCGCGATCATTTAAAACAACTGATCACCCATTTAAAGAAAAAGGTATCTACCTCGTTCACCCGCAACAGCAATTTTTTTAAACTCCACCAGGACCAGGTATATATCGTGTCGGGCGGGTTTAAAGAATTTATTATCCCGGTGGTAACCGAGTATCACATCAAAAAGGAAAATATCTATGCCAATACTTTTGTATTTGATGAGCATGACAACATTATCGGTTATGATCCTGAAAATCCCCTATCACAAGAGGGTGGCAAGGTAAAGCTATTAAAGCAGATGAACCTGCAGGGCGAGATATTCGGCATTGGTGATGGCTACTCTGATTTCCAGTTAAAGGAATCGGGGCTGATCAAAAAGTTCTTCGCTTTTACTGAGAATATCGAACGCAAATCAGTAGCTGAAAAAGCCGACCATATTACACCCAGTTTTGATGAATTCCTGTATATTAATAAGCTGCCGCGAGCCATATCGTACCCAAAAAACCGTATTAAATGTTTAGTGGTAGGTGATATTGATGAAGAAGCACTGGAGCAAATGCGCAAGGAAGGATATGATATACGCCATAAGGATGCAATTGACGGAGAATACCTCAATGAAGCAGGCGTGCTTTTATGCGATGAAGCCAATCAGCCCACACCTGAGCAATTGGAAAATGCCGGCCGGTTGAAAGTGATCGGTTGCTTTGGCCGTGTAGCAAGTCGCAAATTATCAGAAGCTGCCTGCGAAAATGGGATCATTATTTTTGACGATCCTAAATACAACCCCCGCAATGTGGATTTTATCCCAAAACGGGTGATCGCCTTTATGAACGAGGGCAAAACGCATATGAGCTGCAACTTCCCCGACCTGCAGCCACCGCGTAACGATAACGCGCACCGTTTAATACACATCCATACCAACGTGCCCGGCATCCTGGCCCAGATCAACGAGGTTTTTGCAAGGCATAATATTAACATTGTAGGCGAGTTCCTGGTGACCAATGCGCAGATAGGTTATGTAATTACCGATGTAAACGCAGGCTATGGCAAACAGGTGTTAAATGAATTGAAGACGATAGATCATACGATAAAGTTCAGGCTGCTCTATTAGAGATTAGAGACTGGAGATTAGTGATTAGGTCTTTTCTAATCTCTAATTAACTAATCGCTAATTACTCCCCTTTCAACGGCACCACCAACACCGGCACTTCTGAATGGCGCACTACATGCTCGGCTACGCTGCCCATCAGCAGGCGGTCTAAACCGGTGCGACTGTGGGTACCTAATACCACCAGGTCGGCATTAAATTGCCTGCTTCGTTCAAGGATACCTTCAGCTGTGGAACCGTATTCAGTAAATTGAGTAACGTGTAACCCTTCACCAAGTTTTTTGATCGTCCTTTCAATGACATTCTCGGCTGATTCGGTTTGTGCCTTGATCAGTTCGGTATCGCTAACAACATTGGCTTCAAAGGGGGTTCCGGATATCAGGTCGGTCGTCGATGCCGATTGCTGAAAAACAATTGGTTCGACCACAACCACCAGCCCCACTTCGGCCTGGTACAAACGGGCGATATCAAAACCATATCCGGCAGCATTTTCAGAGAATTTACTGTCGTCGATCGCTATAAGTATCTTCTTCATTTTCATATTTAAGATTAACTATAAATATCGTTGTTTTGTTTCTGTATTTGCAAGCTTTATTACCTTTGCCTGCACAATGAGCATCACACCCGAAATAGAAGCACGCCTGGCACTTTTGCAGGAAAAGTACGAAGCCATGGGCCAGGATATGACCTCGTACCTGGACGGCCTGTTACATGCCGACTTTTTGACTTACTGGGACTATATCCACCTGGATACCCTGTTAAGCCTGCAAAACCCAAAAACGCCTTTTCCGGATGAGGAGATATTCATCATGTATCACCAGATAACTGAACTGTATTTTAAGCTGGCATTGCACGAGTGCAGGCAGATAGCGGAAAAGCAGCCATTAGATGCTAATTTTTTTGCTGCCCGCGTGAAACGAATCAACCGCTATTTTGAGGCGCTTACCCAATCTTTTGAAATTATGGTTGACGGTATGGAAAAGGAGCAGTTTCTGCAATTCCGCATGTCGCTGCTGCCTGCCAGCGGTTTCCAGAGCGGGCAATACCGTATGATAGAGATCTATGCTACCGATTTTGTTAACCTGGTGGCCGCTGATAAACGCGAGGAGCTACGAAGCGCACCAATGGAGGAACAATTTGATTACCTGTACTGGAAGTTTGGCGCTACAGAACTATCCACCGGCAAAAAAACGCTTACGCTAAAGCAGTTTGAACAGAAGTATGCCAAAACCTTTATTGAGTTGGGCAAGGCCAATACACAGCATAATTTTAACGCGTTGTTGCAGTTGCTGCAATACGAGGGTCAGCCTACAGCAGCATTGGAGGATGAACTGCGGTTGCTGGATACCAATGTAAATGTGAACTGGCCGCTATCTCATTATAAATCAGCTGTACGCTACCTTAACCGCGAACCGGATGTGATCAAAGCCACAGGCGGCACCAACTGGCAAAAATACCTGCCTCCGCGTTTCCAGAAACGCATATTTTATCCCTCGCTGTGGACACCTGAGCAAGTGGAGAACTGGGGCAAAAGCTGGGTGGATGATGTGCTGAAAGGCTAATCTTTATAGCCCTTCGGCACTACCCTTAAATATCCTGATACGTTTTTTAAATGCTATTACCAGAAAATATAACTTACACCAACCTGTTTGGCTGTTGAATCCATCTGGAAATATCCACCCTTCGTAACGGCTTCACTGCTAATATATTGAGCAAATATCCCCCACTTTTTGTTTATTTCCACACCGATCTTAACTAAAAGGTTGCTATCAAAGGAATTAAAAAAATAAGGTACACTTTCCTGAAACTCAGGAGCTGAATTTGGCCGCGCCTGTGAACCGAAGTAAGAATTGGAATGTTTAAAGTAACTGAGATTAAAGCCTACATCACCATAAATTTTAAAATTCTCAGCATTATAAAAATTATAAATTATCTGCGGGTTAAAGCTAATTTGCAATTCATCAAAAGATGCTTCGAAAGGGATATAGGGATCAACCTTTAATGTGTAAAGCGATTTGGGATGGCTATCAGCAATGCCTATTTCCAACCTGAATTGCAGTTGACGGGTAGCCGGGTTAGCAAAGGCATTAACGCCGATAGATGCTTCCGACCCCAGTGAAGTACTTGAAACTCCGCCACCCTTGGAATAACTGCTGCTGGATGGGGAAGATATTGTATTTATGTTTACCCCGGCCCCTACAGAAAAATTAAAAGCGGGGCCTTTATTTGCATTCATTTTTTTTAATTCAGTGTTCGAAACATGATTAATACGGCTTACTATGTTTAGCATACCGTCCGAATTATAACTCATATGTTCAATGTCCCACTGTAAACTGTTATCGAGTACCCCATACTTATTTGCCAGCGCATATAACTGTTTCATATAAGTGTTTTCTACTATTCCATCGAAATTCTTGTATATCCTGTACACCAAAGGTACGGGCTTATAGTCGGGGCTTTCACTTATATAAAAACGGGTTTTTACATCGTCTGTATAAGAATACAAAACCACATTATCGCCTTTCTGCATTATTTTAAAAAGAACCGTTGCTTCACGCTGGCTGGTATCCCTGGAGGAAGTTACGAGATTAATATCTGTTATATCCATGCTGATAGCGCCAGTATATTGTACATATGATTCGAATCCGTTAATGCTAAAAAAGTGGATTTCCTGGTCACTATACTTCCTGGTTTTATCTGTAGCAGAGGCTTTAAAATCGATAGAAGTGGGGTTTGCGCCCCATTCCCGGTAGTCAATTAGTCCACGGATAGTATCGCCCTTTAAGGTTACTATATAACCGGGTTTGAAGTTACTTTGAGCAAAGGAAAATACAGGTAATAAAAGAATAATAAGCAGTGTTTTGTAAAAATATCGCATGTGATTAGTGTTTAGATCGGCTAAATATATTAATTTCTCTTGAGGAAAAGCATGACCTTAACACAATCACATTGATACTGCTCATGCTACCATTGCTAAATATCCTGATGTGTCCTATAATACTATTACTGGAAAAAATAATTTACACCAACCTGTTTAACTGATGAATTCATCCGGAAATATCCACCCATGGTGAGAGCTTCACCGCTAACATATTGAGCGTAGATTCCCCACTTTTTGTTAATTTCCACACCTACCTTAACTAAAAAATTGCCGTCGGAGGTGTTAAAAAAGTAAGGCTCATTAGCTTGGATATCGGCAGCTGAATTTGGTCTCGCCTGAGAACCCAGGTAAGAGTTGGAATATTTAAAGTAGCTGACATTAAAGCCTATATCACCATAAATTTTAAGATTCTCAGTATTGTAAAAATTATAGATAACCTGTGGATTAAAGCTAATTTGCAGTTCATCAAAAGATGCTTCGAAAGGGGTATAAGGGTCAACTTTTAATGTATAAAGCGATTTGGGGTGGTTATCGGCAATGCTTATTTCAACCCTGAATTGCAGTTGACGTGTAGCAGGGTTAACAAAGGCATTAACGCCGATAGATGCTTCCGGCCCCAGTGAAGTGCTTGAAACTCCACCACTCTTGGAATAGCTGCTGCTGGCTGGGGAAGATATCGTATTTATATTTACACCTGCCCCTACAAAAAAATTAAAGGCAGGGCCTTTATTTGCGCTCGTTTTTTTGAGATCAGCCTTTGAAATATGATTAATACGGCTTACTATCTCCAGCATAGCATCTGAATTATAAGTCATATGTTCAATATCCCATTGCATTCCATTATCAAGTACCCCATACTTGTTAGCCAGCGCATATAACTGCTTCATGTAGGTATTTTCAACTATCCCATCGGAATTCCTGTATATCCTGTATACCAGTGGTATGGGTTTGTAGTCGGGTGCTTCACTTATATAAAAACGGGTTTTTATATCATCGGTATAAGAATACAATACCACATTGTTGCCTTTCTGCATTATTTTAAAAAAAACCGTCGCTTCACGCTGGCTGGTATCCCTGGCAGAACCTATATGATCAAGATCGGTAAAATCCATACTGATAGGCCCTGTATATTGCACATAAGACTCGTAACCGGTGATATCAAAATAGCGGAGTTCCTGGTCAGTATATTTCTGCGTTTTATCTGTAGGGGATGCTTTAAAGTCAATAGAAGTTGGGTTTGCGCTCCATTCCCGGAAGTCAATTAAACCCCGGATGGTGTCGCCCTTTAAGGTTACTATATAACCGGGTTTGAAGTTGCTTTGAGCAAAGGAAAATACAGGTAATACAAGAATAATGAGCAGTGTTTTGTAAAAGTATCCCATGTGATTAGTGTTTAGATCGGCTAAATATATCACTTTTTCTTTCTGATAGAAAAAATATCATTTTAAAGCGATCATATTAACACCACTGCATACTGATACTTTTTACCTTTACCCGGTTTGTACAAATTTGATATTTACTATAGACTTCGACCTCATTTAAATAGTTATGCTTTTCCATTTCAGAAACCAGTTTCCACAATTAAATCCGTTTTGGGATAAATACCTGGAATTTCAGCAGCGGCTGGAAGTGCCTGCAAAAACAATTTTGCTGGACGAAGGGAAAGTATCGCAAAACTATATTTTCATAGAGAAAGGCTGCGTGCGCATATTTTTTAATACTGATGGGAGTGATAAAACGGTACAGTTTCTTTTTGAAAATGAGGGCCTGACTTCGTTCGAAAGCTTTGTTAACAATACGCCGAGCGCATTCACGATAGAAACGATAGAGCTATCTGTAGTTTATTTACTCCCTAAACAATACGTTATCCAATTGATGGAAGAGTTGAGCCACGAGCCGGACTTTTTGCAAATGATATTGCAGGTATCCACCCTGCGGCAAACGCATTATATCAATGAGTTTGTTTCTTTTATCCGGGATACGCCTGAAGAGCGTTATCAAAAGTTGCTGAGCGAGAGGCCGCATATTGTGCAGCGGGTGCCGCAACACTACATTGCCTCTTACCTGGGTGTGAGCACGGTGCACCTGAGCCGCATCAAGAGCAAATTGACAAAAGGCAAATTACATTTCTGAATTTGATAACATATGTTATCGCTGTGGTGCTGCCTGCTGATCTAATTTTGTCCTAAACAAAAACAAAAAAGATGAAAGCAGCAGTAATGTACCAAAAAGAGGGTTTGCCTCAATATGTTGATTTTCCCGAACCAACAGTTCAAAATAGCGATGAAGTATTGGTAAGCGTAAAAGCAGTCGCCATAAAACACTTTGATAAAGGACGGGCCAGTGGCAAGCACTATTCAAGTGATGCGCCTGCAACCGATGGACGCGTAATTGGCGGCGATGGCGTTTGCCTGCTCGAAGATGGCACAAGGGTGTATGGTATGGGCGTAAGCGGTATGCTGGCAGAAAAGGCAACCATCCACAAGGGCAGGATAGTTAAATTACCCGAAGGACTGGATGATGCCACAGCAGCAGCGTTACCTAACGCGGTTATCGGCGCCGCGATGGGTTTACGATTTAAGGCAGATATACAACCGGGCGATGTGGTGCTGATCAATGGCGCTACAGGTTTCACCGGCAGGGTAGCAGTGCAAATTGCCAAACACTATGGCGCAAAGAAAGTGATCGTTACCGGCAGGAATCAGCAATCGCTTAATGACCTGTTAGCGCTGGGCGCGGATGAAATTGTTTCTGTTGTTCAGGATGATGAAGCATTTAAAGCGCAGCTTAAAGCAATTCATACGCAAACACCGATTGGGGTGATCATCGATTACCTGTGGGGCCAGACAGCCGAAATGATACTTGCCTGCTTAAAAGGTGATGGCTCATTTACCAACAGGGTAAGGTATGTCTCTATCGGCAGCATGACCGGCGATCTGATCCAGCTATCGGCAGCCAATTTGCGTAGCATGGATATCCAGCTTACCGGGTCGGGGCTTGGCGCGTGGTCAAAGCAGCAGGTTGGCCAGCTTTTCACGGAGATACTACCTGGAATGTTCCGGTTAGCAGCCGAAAGCAAACTCAAGGTAGAAACGACCACAGTTAAACTGGCCGATATCGCTGAGCTCTGGAACCTGGATGTTCCGGATGGACGGCGGCTGGTGGTAACCATTTGATCGACCCCGGCAAGGCTTATTAATATGTCAAAGAACGTGTCGGCCATCTTCACAAATGACCTGAATTAGAATTATATATGATGGAATGGTAGAATGCCGATTGGCAAGCCTCCATGTTGATGTTGAAAATTTTGTTGTTAGGATGAGTAAATAGAAAATATATACTCCATCAGACCGAAATTGATCTACATGCTAAATTAGCTAAAATTTTTAGCATTTACAAGTATTTTTTAAAATTTAAGGCTGATTTGGTCATATTATAATCAAATATTACACCCGGCGCATCACAATCATTTGAAAAATAACTAACTTGCCATTTTACAACAATACACTAAGGCTATGACCGAGACGCTGGATATCAAGATCACGAAAACTACTGCTTCCCGTTTGGCGGAAACGGATTTTACTAACCTACCCTTCGGGCGTACTTTCTCCGACCACATGCTGGTTGCTGATTACGCGGACGGTGAATGGAAAAACTTTGAAATTGTCCCTTATGGCGAAATGTTATTGAGCCCCGCTATTTCGGCGCTGCATTACGGGCAATCATTTTTTGAAGGCATTAAAGCCTACAAACATGCCGACGGTAAAGTCTCCATTTTTCGCCCGGATAAAAATGCCGAGCGTTTTAATAAATCAGCCGAGCGTTTGTGCATGCCACAATTGCCCGAAGATATTTTTATCCAGAGCATAGCCGCTTTGGTTGACCTTGACCGCGAATGGATTCCGGGTAAACCGAACCACTCTTTATACATCAGGCCGTTTATGTTCGCTACCGATCCATTTTTGGGTGTAGCGCCATCAACGACTTATAAATACATGGTACTTACCGGCCCTACCGGCCCGTACTTTTCAAAAACATTACGTGTAAAAATAGAAACACACTACACCCGCGCTGCCGAAGGCGGTATGGGTTTTGCCAAATCATCCGGTAATTACGGGGGCGCTATGTGGCCCGCACGCAAAGCTGTTGAAGAAGGCTTTGACCAATTGATATGGACAGATGCCAAGGCACATGAATATATCGAGGAAATGGGCGCTGCCAATGCCATGTTTGTACTGGACGGCAAACTGATTACCCCTTCATTAACACAACATACCATCCTGGATGGTGTAACCCGCGATACGGTAATTACCCTGGCCCGTGAATTTGGTTATGAAGTGGAAGAACGCCGCGTATCCGTAGCTGAAATTATTGAAGGCGCTAAAAATGGCAAACTGACTGACGCATTCGGCGCCGGTACAGCTGCAACGATAGCCCCTGTAGGTTCGATCAGCCATGATGGCGAAGAGTATTTTTTAAGCGATCCTAAAACCCGCGATTTTTCACAGAAAGTATTAAAAACACTGGATGCCATCCGTTACGGCAATGCGCCCGATACACATGGATGGAATTATATGGTGTGATAGAGATTAGTTAATTGGAGATTAGAGATTAGGAATAGTTTATTGGTGATCGTTTTCTATATAAAAAATAGCGATCAAAATATTCAACTAATCAACTAATCTCTAATCTCTGATCACTAAATTCTAATCCACCGTCACCGTCAAACCTTCCTGCTGTAATATTTTACGGTAGATCTCCATTTCATTGAATGAGCCTTCCAGCACGGCGCATTTACCCTCGTTATGCACTTTAAAGGCGATCTTTTCCGACTGTGCTTCCGAGTAATCGAGGTATTTCATCATGCAATAGATCACATGATCGAAAGTGTTAATATCATCGTTCCATAAAATAAGACGGTGCATCTCCTTGAGGCTCTGCAGAATCTCTTCAAGGGTGAGGGTTTCTTCCTGTACTTCGGTTGGCATATGTAATGACAAATTTACCTAAATTCAATAATAAAACAGGTAAAATGATGTTTACAGTCGGGTAAAACCATAAAATATTCATCACATTTACTCCATGAAAAGTTTCTGCCCCCGTTTATGCTGCATTTGCCTGGTGCAATTGTCGGTTATTGGTTTTTGCAAAGCCCAAACCAAGTCCGTTCAAAATATATTGCAGGCCCCGCCTGCCAATATCGCCATTGATGGCAATCTAAAGGAATGGGGTGATAGTCTGCGCTATTTTAACGCCGATAAACAGATCAATTATAGCCTGGCCAACGATAAAGAAAACCTGTATGTGGCTGTCCGCATCAATGATTACAGCGAACAGGCGCGGATATTGAACTCGGGTTTTACCCTGGCCATTGATACACGCGGCAAAAAAAAGGAAACCTTTGCGATCACTTTCCCGGTGGGCGAACAGGGCGGGGCAACCGAATTTGGCTTCCCTAAACATGACAATGCCGGCATAACGGATGAAGACCGCGAGGAGCTTACCCAGGCAAAACTTACTAAACTGCGGGGGATCAAGGTTGTGGGCTTTGCTGACATCGAAGGGAATTATATTACCACATCTAATACCTATGGCATTAAAACGGCGATAGATTATGATAAAGATGGCTACCTGGTGTGTGAGGCTGCTATCCCTTTAAAGTTTTTTCATGATGATGACCCCACCAAAAATGAATGGGCCTTTGATTTTAAGATAAACGGCATCAGCAGGCCAGCCTCAGCTAACGGGGCAGACCAGGGAAGCCAGGGCCACTCCGGCAGGGGTGGCGGCGGCGGCGGAAGAGGCGGCAGAGGTGGTGGCCGTGGCGGACAACATGGCGCCAACAACCCTACCGACCGTGATGAACTTTCAAAAACAGTGGATTTCTGGGAAAAGTATTATTTGGGGAGATAGAGATTGGAGATTAGTTAATTAGAGATTAGTGATCAAAAGCCTAATCTCTGGTCTTTAATCTCTAATTAACTAACTCCTACTCCACTTTATACCTATACACCTGCCTGCCTAAATTGCCGTTGTCGTCAATACCTTCGATCACAACACGATAAGTGCCTTTGGTATCGTTATTAAAGTATTCGATGGATGCTTTGCCATCTTTGTCGGTAATGATGTTGGGATTCCAGTAAATGGTGCTGCGCAGGTCGGGTTGGTCCGTATCAGTTTTTGGGTGATCGTATTTGGGCGAGTAAAATGTTTTTGCCTTATAAAAGCCTTTAAAGGGATAAGTGATCAGCCCGGCGGGGTTTACGCTGGTTACGTAACTTGATTCGCCACCGTTCTTCATTGTAATAACCAGGGCACCTGCCTTTTTAATGCTTGAACCATAAATAGACCTGGCATTTACATGATAAAGCACTTCGATGCTATAAATTTCGCTGGGGTTTAATTGGTTTAAATAGTCTTTGCCATTGCCTAATATATTACCATCGACAATAACTGACATTCCTTCAATATCTCCAAAATGCACCCTTCCCGTCAAACAATCGGAAAGATTGATGCACGAACCCAGTTGATCGCCCATGATTACCTGGTCGGCACTGCCGGGATTCAGATTAGCAGACCGGGAAAGGTCAGGCTCTTTTCTTGCTTTTCTCTCTTTGATCACCACGCCCTTCAACGCGGTTGATATGGTATCGGTACCCGCATAACGTTTGCTGGTCAATACTAATGTTGGCGGGTTGGAACCTGTTGAAGCTATCATCCTGATGCTCTCCAACTCCCGTGGCGAGTAGGTGTTTAAATCATCCTGTGTTCTTTTAAAACCATCAATGATAACTTGTACAGGTCTTTTCATTTCGTGTTCATAGAAAAATTTAAAACCCTGGCCGCCCCCGGGCACATAATGCAAGCCCGGTACCATCGACATCATCGCATCTTTTACATTAAGAAATTCGCTGTTCAGCATTTTCATATTTACAGCATACTCCATCACCGAACCATAGTTATTATAGATGTCGGGTTTACGAGCGGCTTTATCTTTTATCTGCACTTCTTTCAGCGCGGTTGATGAGGTGTCGGTATGCGCATAGCGTTTGGTAGTTAAGATCACCGTTGCGGGTGATACACCTGTTGCATCTATCATCCTGATGCTTTCTACTTCCTTTGGTGAAAAGTAGTTGAAGTCGTCCTTTTTCCGCACAAAACCGTCTATCATAAATTGTACAGGGCCATGGTAGGGAACATTAACGACCTGTTTCAGATCATAAACCAATGCAAGGGTCATGGGCAATCCCTGGGCGGCCAGTTTTTTCATATCGACATCGTGTTCCATTACGGCGCCATAACTATTATAGATATCCGGCTTAGGAGTGGTTTTATCTTTAATCACTACCTCTTTTAAACGCCTGCTATTTTGCAATGAATCTTCCTTCAATTGCTTTTGATAATCAGCATAGTTTTTCAGCAATTCTGCCGCTTGCCCGGGTGCCGGGTTGGCTGTTGCAGGGCCTGGTTCATATTGTTTGATGAGCGGAGCATAATTAGGCTGCTGCACATAAATAGCCACATTGCTGCCGTTGTTCTCTTTGCGGGCACGCAATACTACTTTAGCCGTATCAGGCAGGTTAAGGTTCATAAACTTAAAATTGCCGTTGATATCGGTTACCGTATCCGTCAGAAAATTTTCTTTAGTGGCCACCAGGTTTATCTTACCATTAGGTATGGGTTTACCCGACGGCGTTTTTAAGCTGCCAATTAGCTCCAATGATTTTTCAGGCTGATAAACGATTTTTGGCGTTACATTATTCAAAACCTGTTTCCAATCAAACCGACGGTAGCCCTGGGTCAGCATCAGCACGTCAAGGTCTGACTTGGTTTGATCACTTACATTGGTGAAATAATAATTGGGCTGCTCGATATAGCCTTGCAGATCGGACGTTAAAAGCAGGTTGTTCAGTATGGTGCTTTCCGAGTTTTCATCAATTCCAATGCGGCTTTCATTGATCACCGCTACTGAAAAACTGCCCGTGGTTGGTTTGTTGTTATTGTCTTTTGCATTAATGGCTATTGCTACTTTTTGCCGGGTGGCATAACTCTGGCTTGTTGTGTTAAGATTCAGATTTAAAGTATCCGCGCTTTGTACAAAGGCGATGCGTTCCGCCAGTGGTTCGCCGCTTTGCGAGAACAGGGTAAATTGTGTTATCCCGGTAGGGAAACGACTCTTTTCCACCTTTGCCGCGTAGGACAGGCTTTCCAGTTTACCCTGCGAGGTATAATATATCTTCCCGTTATTTTGTGCCAAGATGTAGAAAGTGTGGTTTTTTTGATTGTTAAATGTTTTATCGTTTACCGCTATTTTGATAAAAACGCTATCAACCTGGCTGTTGTTCAACGTCAGTGTATAACCCTCATCCTGCGCTTTGGGAAGCTCCACCGTAAATGCAGTTTCGCCCGGTATACTGATCTTTGCTTTATAAGTTTTACCGCTTTGCGGGATCAGCGCAAATACGCCCATACCCAAATGCCGGGTGGCAAAGTCGGCTACTATATTGCCTTCGTTATCCTCTATTGTTCCTTTGATGTCTTCTCCCAGCCCATTATTATTAACCGCTTTAATGGCTATTCTTGAACGCACCCCATTTACCAATTGCCCGCCTTCCGGGAAAAACTGCACATCCGGGTTCTTCTGTTTCGTTTGCGTGGCTAAGACTGGGGCCACGCCACCGATCCTGATCTTTTGATTATAAAAATTACCAGGACCGGCATTCCGCATCCAGTTGGTATAGGCGCGGATATGATAATTGCCCTGTTTAAATGATCTTGCTAAAGGTATTTCGCCCCAGGCTACGCCTGATAATAAATGCAGCGTTTGCCGGGAAACTACAGAATCTTTGGGACTTACCAACTCAACATACAACACACCGCTTAAAGCAGATAACTGGTGGTGCTGGCCGATCACGGTATAGGCTTTGTACCATATCGTATCGCCTAAGAAGTAATTTTGTTTATCAAGATGCAGGTAGACTTTTTCTGTAGCAGGTTGCTGCTCCAATTTGTTTATGACGTGACTCAGGAATGAACTATCGGTTTGGGCGAAAGCAGGAATGCTGATCGCAGCAAGTAAGAAAGCAGAAATGTATTGCCCGAACTTCATAACGATAGGTTAGTAAAAGCAAGATACCTATTTTGGAGAGATTAGAGATCAGTTATTTAGAGATTAGTGTCAAATGCCTAATCTCTATTCTTTAATCGCTAATTAACCAACACCTATTCCACTTTATACCTATACACCTGCCTGCCCAAATTACCGTTATCATCAATCCCTTCTATCACAATTTTATAAGTGCCTTTGGTGTCGGCGTTAAAATACTCGATTGTGGCTTTGCCATCTTTGTCGGTAATGATGTTGGGGTTCCAGTAAATGGTGCTGCGCAGGTCGGGTTGTTCTGTATCGGTTTTTGGGTGATCGTATTTGGGCGAGTAAAATATTTTAGCCTTATAAAATCCTTTAAAGGGATAAGTGATCAGTCCTTGCGGATTTACGCTGGTTACATAATTATCCTCGCCGCCGTGCTTCATGGTGATAACTAAAGCGCCGCCTTTATCTATGCTTGTTCCATAAATAGCCTTGGCAGCTCCACTTCTTAATACTTCAATGCTATATATATCATCACCGTTAATATCATTCAACGTGCTGCCCGTCATTATATTCCCATCAATAATAACCGACATATTTCCTCCACGGGCCATCCTGGCATTTACGGGAGTTCCATCCGAGCCAAAATTTACGCCATAAACCTTTCCCTGTAAACAATCTGATAATTTTACACATCCGTGATCAAGCTTATCCCCCATTAACACCTGGTCGGCCGCTCCGGGGTGAAGACTTTGGGATTGCGAAAGATCAGGCCCTTTAACAACCTTCTTATCTCTTATCACCACGCCTTTCAACTGGGTTGCCAGGGTATCGGTACCCGCGTAGCGTTTGGTGGTGATGATGAGCAAAGCCGGGCGCATATTGGTGGCAGATACCATCCTGATATTATCCAGTTCGCGTGGCGAATACAGGTCGAGCTGGTCGGCGCTATGCGGTAAGCCATCTATGATCAGCCTTGCGGGGGCAAAGTCATAACTTATTTTACCCATCCGGTAACTGGCGCCGGGTATCAGCATGGGCAGCGCATCCCTTAGGGTGATCTCGCCGTTCAGCCTTCTCATATCTACGTTATACTCCAACGAGGTGCCATAACCGTTAAAACGGTCGGGTTTGGGGCCTTGTTTTGCTTTGATAGTTACCCCTTTTAATGCTTTGGCATTTTTGATCGAATCTTCTTTTAGCTGCTGCTTATAATTGGCTATGTTGGCAAGCATCTGTGGAGTAAGCCGGGCAGTGGTATCCGTATTGATATCGCCTTTGATCAAAGGAGGATAGTCAGTCTTTTTTACATATATGGCTACATTGCCGCCGTTGTTTGCTTTTTTGGCGCGTAACACAAGCCGGGCCGTGTCAGGCAGATCCAGGTTGGTGAACTTAAAATTGCCGTCCACATCGGCTGTTGTATCTGTAAGAAAGTTTTGCCGGGTTGCCGTCAGCAGTATCTTTGAGTTCGGTAAGGGTTTGCCCGAAGGGGTCTTTAAACTTCCCGACAGTTCCAGCGATCTTTCGGGCTGATAAGCAATAGGCGGCAGGGTATTATTCAAAATTGTTTTCCATTCAAAACTCCGGTAACCCTGGGTAAGCATCAGCACATCCAGGTCGGCCTGGGTTTGATCGGATATATTGGTAAAATAATAATTGGGTTGCTCGATGTAGCCTTTCAGATCAGAGGTGAGCAGCAGGTTGTTTAGTATCGTACCCTCATCGCTTTCATTAGGCGCTACCCTGCTTTCGTTGATCACTGCCACCGAAAAACTTCCCCTGTAAATACCGGTATCACTGGTTTTTGTGTTTATATCTATCTTTACTTTTTGCCTTGTCGCATCAGTTTTGGGCGATGGCGACAAGGTGATGTTGAGGTCATCATGTTTAATAAATATGATGCGTTCATTCAGCGGCTCGCCATTCTGAGAGAACAGGGTAAACTGAACGATGCCCGACGGGAAACGGCTTTTTGGTATGCGTGTAGTAAATACAGGGCTCGCCAGTTTGGCCTGCGCCGTATAATAAACCTTGCCGCCCGACTGGCCAACAACGTAAAACAGGGTGTTCTGCTTCGCCTGGAACAGTTTGTCATTTGAGGCTACCTTTACAAAAATGCTGTCGGCCCCGGTATTATTAACTGACAATGTGAAGCCTTCTTCCTGCGCCTTTGGCAAGTCGATGGTGAATTTTGAGCTATCAGCAGCAACTATTTTCGCTTGATAGGTTTTGCCTGGTTGGGGTATCAGCGCGAAAACACCCATGCCCAAATGCTGTGTGGCAAAAGCGGCAACTTCATTATTATCATTGTCGGTTATAACCCCTTTAATATCTTCCCCCAATCCATTAGCGTTAATACATTTTACGGCTACCCTTGAACGCACACCGTTTACCAGTTGTCCGCCTTCGGGGAAAAACTGCACATCAGGTTTTGCTGCCGCGACCTGAGTTGCAGGCGCTATGATGGTTTGCGGGCCACCGATACGGATACGCTGGTTATAAAAATATTCAGGCCCTGCGTTGCGCATCCAGTTGGTATAGGCCCTGATATGATAAGTGCCTTGTTTGAGTGAACGTGGTAAAGCAAAATCGCCCCAGGCCACGCCAGCTATTAGTTTTAAAATATGTCGGCTGGCGACAGAATCTTTGCTCACGAGTTCGCAATACAGCACCCCGCTTAGTGCCGACAGCTGGTGCCGGTTGCCAACCACGGTATAGGCCTTAAACCATATCGTATCGCCGGGGATGTAATAAGGCTTATCTAAATGCAGGTACACCTTTTCAACCGGGCGGATGGTAGCGCGATCTAAAAGCGAACTTGAAACGCGGGGTAAAAAAGCAGTGTCTGTTTGCGCGAACGACGAAAAGGTGATGACGGCAAATAACAGGGTAAACAAGTAAATGCGAAATTTCATAGATAGGGGCTTAGAAAGGCAATATACCAAAGCTACATGCAATTCTAAAAAAATGCTTTACTGCCTTTATAACAATTACGTTACCTGGCAGGCCTTCCCCCTAAAATTTATTCTTCCACATCATACTCTCCACCGGGCGGGTGGTAGGATTGTTATACTTGGCGTTTGCCTTCGTATTGTACATGGTTTCTATATCGCCTTCTACCACAAAATAGATCAGCTGGCCTATCGGCATCCCGGCATATATTTTTACCGGCTGCGCGCATGATATTTCCAGCGTCCAGGTGTTGCAAAAGCCCACATCGCCTTTTCCGGCAGTGGCATGAATATCTATCCCCAAACGGCCAGTACTTGATTTTCCCTCCAAAAAAGGAACATGCGCGTGTGTTTCGGTATATTCCATGGTTACACCCAGGTAAAGGGTGTTTGGCTGCAAAACAAAGCCTTCCTTAGGTATCTCGAAGCCGTCGATCTCGTTATGCTGTTTGGCATCCAGTACCCTGTTGCGGTAAGTTGCCAGGTGCTTGCCTAAATGCACATCATAGGAGTTGGTCCCTAAACATTCGCGTTTAAATGGTTCAATAATGATATGGCCCTTGTCTATTTCTTCAAGAATACGTTTGTCGGATAAAATCATAGCACTGTGATATTTGGCCTAAATTAGAATTATTTGATTTAAGTTTGCCATCCTTTTTGCAATTTTACTTTTATGGCCATAGCATACAAAAAGCGCATTGATGATGATACCGAATTTGCCATCTGGAAAATTGAAGAACAAGCTGACGAATTGTATAACCAACTGCAATTAAATGAACAGGAAAAAGCTTTTGTTGAGCAACTGAGCCACGGTAAACGCCACCTGCATTGGTTAGGGACACGCGTTTTATTGCGGAAAATGCTGAACACGGATGAGTATATCGACTGCAAGGTTGATGCGCACGGCAAGCCTTACCTGGTAGATCTTCCTTATCATATTTCCCTTAGTCATTCCTTTGATTATGCCGCGGTGATGATCAGTAAAAAACACCCGGTGGGAATAGATATCGAGCAGATAAAAGAGAAAGTGGAACGTATAGCACATAAGTTTATGCGGCCTGATGAGATGGCATTTATCGGCGATCAGCACAAAATAGAACAATTATACGTTTGCTGGTGCGCCAAGGAGGCGGTTTACAAATGCTACGGGCAAAAAGAAGTTTCTTTTGCTGATAATATTTCATTAGAACCCTTTAACTTTGACCAGGCAGGCAAGGTAAACGCTCATTTAGTAAAGGGCGCTGTCAATCTCAACTATAAGGTTGATTACCTGCAATATGAAGATTATATGATTGGGTACGTAAAGGGATAGGGAAATGAAAAACAAGGAAGTAATTTTCAACGACTGGGGGCTGATAGACTATAAAGAAGCCTGGGATAAACAGGAAGCTTTATTTGCCGATACGGTTGCACTAAAGACCCAAATTCGCAACCGCAAAATAACGAGCGAGGGTGATGAATATGACGAAGATCCGCCTACCCCGAATCACCTTATATTTTGCGAACACCCGCATGTGTACACGCTTGGTAAAAGCGGCAAGCCCGAGCACCTGCTTTTGGATGAAAAAGGGTTAAAGGAAAAAAATGCCACTTACTATGCCATTAACCGGGGTGGCGATATTACCTATCACGGGCCGGGGCAAATTGTAGGCTACCCGATACTTGACCTGGATAATTTTTTTACTGACATACACCTTTACCTGCGCACACTGGAAGAAGCTGTGATATTAACCATGGCTGAATACGGGCTTAAGGGCGACCGCTATCCCGGATATACCGGTGTATGGCTTGACCCGGACGGTGAAAATGCCCGCAAGATATGCGCACTGGGTGTGCGTTGCAGCCGCTGGGTAACCATGCATGGTCTGGCCTTCAATGTAAATGCCAACCTCGACTATTTTAAAAATATAGTCCCCTGCGGTATCGACGATAAGGCGGTAACATCCATGCAGCAAGAGCTTGGAAAAGAGTTAGATATTGAAGACGTTAAAAAAAACCTTAAACATCATATTTCCGTATTGTTCAATATGGAGATGTTATGATGAGATTACTGTGTTCAATTATATTTGTTATTTCCGCTTTATCAGGCTGCGCTAAAAAAAAGATCGATACCGGCCAGTCCATAACTATGAATAAACCTGACACTACCGCAAAAGCTGCTACTACTGATTCGTTGCACTATCTCGCCCTTGGCGATTCCTACACCATTGGTGAAGCTGTTCCGCAGATCGATTCGTATCCCTACCAGCTCGTTAATTCATTAAACGCTAACGATACCTTACCTATAAAGCCGCCAACTATTATTGCTGTAACCGGGTGGACAACCGACAACTTGATCAACGCTATCGCCCAAAGCGGACTGACCAATAATAAATATGATTTTGTTACTCTTCTGATCGGCGTGAACGATCAATACCAGCATTTAAGCCAGGATAATTACAAAACAAAGTTTGCGCAGGTGTTAAATAACGCGATAAATTTTGCCAGAGGTGATAGCAGCCGGGTTTTTGTTTTATCTATCCCTGATTATGGTGTAACGCCATTTGCAGGAGGCAATGATGCTACCATCGGCCCGGAAATAGACCAGTTTAATGCCATCAATAAAGCGATAAGCATGAACGCCCATGTTCATTATTTGGACATCACCGGTATATCGAGATTAGCAGCAACTCAGCCTAATCTGATCGCATCCGATGGTTTGCACCCCTCGGGTGAAATGTATATGGAATGGGTGCAACAACTGGCGCCTATGATAGATGCTCAATTGAAAAAGAATTAACGGTTTTATTTCCTCTGATTAAGCCACTCTGAATAGGTAGTTTCTTCGGGCACATCTGTGCGGCTTTCAAAATGCAGGTTGTAGCCATCCGGGTCAACAACTTTTACATCCCACAACCCGTTACCAACAAATGGCTCCTGTGCATCCACCCCGTTCTTAATAAACTCGTGATAAAGCACTAATGAATCAACACATTGAAACCAGATTGACACCCCAGCACCGGGCTTATCTCCCGAAAGATAAGGCCTTTTCTCCGTCACTCTAAACTCCTGCAACATTACCGGGCCGCCTTCACGCTGAAGCCAGCACCATTCAATTTTACCACGCGGTGTCCAGGTGTTCAGTATCTTAAAACCCAGGCCATCGGTATAAAATTTCAGCGAAGTTTCCATGTTCGATACCATAAATAATGGCATTGAATATTGTATGTTAGGCTGATCGTTTTCCATAACGACTATTTTTTAGCGGCTATTTCGCCTATCGCTTTTACCAGTTTATCCAGGTCGGCAATTTTGGTATAAACATGCGGGGTTACCCTCACCGCACTGATATTTTCCCAAACTATGCCTACTGTGTGTATTTTGTATTGATTAAACAAAGCATTATCCAATTCTCCGGGTGTCATTCCGTCGATGCTTACCCCGCATATCGCGCAGGAGTATTCCGGTTTTAAGGAGGTATGCAATTTTACTTTGGGTATGTCCTTTACTTTTGAGGCCCAATAGTTTTTCAGATATCTTATCCGTTCCTCTTTACGTTTGCTGCCGATGGCTTCGTGAAAATTGATGGCTTCGCCAATACCCTGCTCAATCGGGAAGCTGCGTGTGCCTATGTTCTCAAATTTACGTATATCGCTACCCTGTGGGTGGTCATCACACAAAAGCGGTAATACGCCGGGTATCTTTTCTTTTTTGATCCACAGCATCCCGCTGCCAATAGGCGCCGAAAGAAATTTATGCAAACTGGTACCAAAGTAATCACAATGCAGGTCGGGTATCTTAAAATCAAGCAGCCCGAAAGAATGAGCACCATCCACGATCACCTCCACTCCCTTGGCATGTGCCATATCGCATATTTTGCGTACGGGCATGATCTGCCCTACCCAGTTGATCATGTGGGTTACGTGCAGCAATTTGGTTTTTGGAGTGATCGCCTCCTCATAAGCCTTTACAATCTGTGCATCATCTTCGATAGGGAAATCAAAACTTAATTGTTTGTAAACTATCCCTTCGCGCAATTCGCGCTGGCGGTAAGCTTGTATCATGTGCGGGTAGTCCTGTTTGGTGCCCACCACTTCATCGCCTTTGTTCAGGCTAAGCCCATAGATGATCGTATTTAACGCTTCGGTTGCATTCCTGTTTACCGCTATTTCATCAGGCAGGCAACCTGCCAATAAGGCCAGCTTTTCGCGCAGCGGCTCGCGGCCCTGGTCGAGTATGCGCCACATAAAATAGGATGGCCCTTCGTTTGACAGATCATTAAACCGCGCCACGGCCTGCTGCACAACCAGCGGCGACGGTGATACACCGCCATTGTTCAGGTTAATAATACTAGGGTTTACCGTGTAAGAATTTTGTATCGTGCTCCAGTAGTCCTCATCCTGTGCGGCCTGCGCGGCATCCAGGTGTTCGATCTTTTTAGCCGCGTGTTTCCATTCTTCGGCATGCAACTGGTTAAAAAGGCTGGCGGCAGAGAACGCGCCCGCCAGGGTGGCTGCCTGCTTCAGAAAAATACGGCGATCGTTTGACATGATATAACGAATTTAGGGTTTTAAATTTGGGTTTTCAAAACCTGGCGGACGTGCAAATTTCAGCTTATGGGTTTAGCTTCTTGTTAACGATCCGGTCGGTATAATCCTGGATAAAGGCCTTGCAGTCAAGCACCCCCTTAGCCATTTCGGGACTAAGGTTTGCAGTCATTAAATTTTTCTCCAGCCCCTTATCAGCAATTGTAAATATCCCGGTAATTCGTTTGCCATCAAACAGGTAGATATAATTACCCTGCATAAATTGGTATATATTGCCTGTGGAGTTAATCACTTTGGGTGTTTCGGCAGGTAAATTACTGATCAAACTTCTGCCCCACGATCTGAAAGGTTTATTATATCCAACCAGGCTTACCAATGAAGGATATATATCCATTTGCGAAGCAAGGTCTGTCCTTACACCTTTTAAACCATAGGTTTTATTGGCACTGTAAAACAAAATCGGATCAGCAAAGCGGTTGATCGGCTTGCTATATTCAGGGTAATAGGTCTGACTGGTGTGATCAGCAGTGATCACAAAGACAGTGTTATTGTACCAGGCTTGTGTTTTGGCATAATTAAAGAAAGCCCGCAAGGCATTGTCTGAATACTGCACACATTTATGAATGGCAAGCGGGCCACCTTTAAACCTTGCTTTGTATTTTTCGGGGATCTGGAAAGGATCGTGCGAGGATAGGGTGAACAAAGTAGCCATGAATGGTTGTTTTTGCGTGCCGAGGGTTTTACCCATGAACTGAAAAAACGGCTCATCCCAAATACCCCAGATGCCGTCAAAATCTTTGTCGTTATTATATTCCGTCCGTCCGTAATAGTTTTTAAATCCTAAAATATTGCCAAATCCCTGGAAACCCATGGAACCGTTTGCCGCACCATGAAAAAATGAAGTTTGATAACCTAAACTGTCGCAAACAGAGACGATGGACTGAATTTTTTGCTTTGCATAGGGTGATGAAGTAAACGCCGTTTGAAATGAAGGGATACCGGCCAAAACCGATGACATAGCATGAATCGATTGCCGGCCATTGGCATAAGCATTGGTAAATATTAAACTGTTATCAGACAACGAATCCAAAAACGGGGTGTAGGATTTAAAATTGGGGATTGCTGCACTCCTGTTCATGCTGCCCCAGTACTCCCTTGCCATGCTCTCTAATATAATAATAACAATATTGGGCCGATTGGTCGGGTTGCCGGTATATTGTTTTATGGGTTTAATATTTGTGTTGATGTAGTTTTCGTCGGTCCAATGTTCGATCTTAAAATTATTGCTGCTCAATGTTCTGAAAATCGCAAAGGGGGTGTTCAATATGATGTCACCCTGGTTCGGGATGGTCACGTGTTTATAGGCATCTACCATATTGATGGGCCGGGTGCTATGTGCAAAATCACCCCTTACCCCGCCGATGGCCAGGATAATAATAACAGGTATTGAAACCAGTGATGAGTAATAATAAGCTTTTAAATTCTTTACCGGGGCGGGTTTAAGTTTCACCCGGTAATACAACCATACCCAGCAAAGGCAGCATAACAGATAGATAGCAATGATATACCAATAGGCCCATGAAAAATGAGCAAATAATACTTTCTTGTTGGTCTCATCCGCCAGCAGATCGAGCGTAGCTTTTGTCGACCGCACCTGGCTAAAACGGTAGTAAATAATATCAATAAAATTGGTAGCGTAAGCCAGCAGATTGGTAGTGAAATATAATATGGCCAGGCTTTTTTGATAACTAACCTGTGTATTGATCTTTAAAGGAAGAATACTGAGTACAATAAATAAAATATTGATGTACAGCAGCGCGGTAGTATCAAAAGCCATACCGTAGTAGCACAGCTTTAATAAAGTTGCAATATTATCAACAGCAAAAAGATTGCTGTTAAAGGCAAAAAATAAAATCCTGCTTATAAAATAAAACAGATAGCCTAATAATATCCTGTATAAAAGCACCTTATACTCGGCTAACCTAAATTTATCCCCCATTAACGCTTCTTTTATTTAACTTCAAATTGCACCCTGTAGAAGTAGACCAAATCGCTTTTCAAAAAAAGGATCATGTTAAATTTATATAAATACAGCGTTAAATTAATAAAAAGCGAGGCAAAATTTCTATGAGCTGAAATACTTTATTTTGGAGTGACACATCAGATGTCCTTTTTTTGAACAATTGAACTATCAAAGAGAAATAGCGGCACCGTAAATAAAAAAATGACAACGATCAAAGGTGATGTTGCCATTTCAGGTTTCCGAGAGCATACAACTTACGCACCATTTTTTAGATGACTTGCTGCTTCTGGCTAACTTGCTGAAGGGTTTTGATGAACTACAATAGTGTTAAATGCGAACCAAACCTTTTGATTAATCTAATTGCCTGTTAACAAAGTTTTTTCACTTCAATTGATAATTGATATTTAGCTGAACATTCTTTAATTATTATTAACCATTAATTTTACAATATAATCCTCCCAAACTTTATCTCCACCAAGTAGCTTTGTAAAACTGGGTTTATACGGATAATCAGGCATCACACCACGGCCAGGGTCATGGTTGCCCGTAGTTGCAAAATCGCAGTAATTGATGGAAGTATGCGCGGTTATGCCTGAATTTGTCAGGGTGCTGTTAATACCCGCACTGCTGCCACCGCCAAAATAAGTGCCACCGGTTTCCTGACCTACAAATTTACCGATATGGTTACTTTGACAAACAGCAGCGAAGGTAGATGCAGCGGAAGCGGTTTTACCGCTGATAAAGAAGTAAACCTGGCCTGTAAAACGGTTGGCTTTGGGCTCGCATATAGGTAATTCGCCCTGTGTTTCTTCTTTTACATAATATTTACCATCGCGTACCGGATATAGATATTTATTTTTGTTAGTTAAAAAATCAGCAGGCGCACCACCTATCTTTTTCATCCAGGTATCATCTATATTAATTAAGTATTCATCTTTAATAAAATATTTAGGCTCACTAATAAGGTAGCTAAACAATTCTGCGGCATTGGCCTCGTCGCCACCAGGATTATTTGCCAGGTTAATGATGAGTCGGGGTATTTTTTTCCGTTTCAATTCGGCAAAGAAATCAGCAAATTTTTCGGCCATTTTCTTTTGGTCTTTTTGGAAGCCATTACCAAAGCCATCTAAATTCAGTACCGCATATTGTTTGTCAGGAGAAATCTTAAGCCGCCATGGATCTGCCTGCTGTCGTTGATTTTCCTTCACTTTTTTAAGTATCCATTTATTGGCCGGGTTATTTATGGTATTAGCATAACTTCCTTTGAATGTAAGCGAATCGGTAAATATCCTTTCTTTCATTTTTCCATCGGGAGATTTGAATACCATATCAAAACTATCCGGCCTGCTGATGAACATTGCATACCAAAAATTAAAATTTACGCCCGAAGAGAGAAAAGCGTCTTTACTGGTAATGATGTTGCCTTCGGTAGGCACGTATTGATACAGGGCGCGTTCCAGGCTGTCGACCCTCTGGTGATTGATCAGGCATACCTCATCGCCTAAATGAATGGTGGTATCAGCAGTACGGTTTACCACCACATAAGCCTTACCCTGCACAAACGTGATGATGAACGGGATCACTTTCCATTGCTGCAGGTGTTTATTAAATCCGGGCCTTGGATACATCTCGCAGGAAGTATGTTCGCACTTTACATCAGCGGTTAATGTGGCTATAATTTGATAAAACCGATAAAATGATAAAGGCTGGTTTAGCAGGCTGCGCAGGCTATCCATTTTGTACTGCATTGTGGGTTTATCTGTATACTTGTATAATCCGGGGTGTGTTTCTTCAAGTACCTGACGTAGCTGATCAAAATCCTGCTGCATTTGTACCGGGGTAAAAACCCGGCTGTCATACGCATCCTGTGCACTCGCCCTAAAAATTAAGATGCTGCATATAAAAACAATTGATATTAAGCGAATGTGTGCCATAGTTTTTCGGTAAAGGTCTTACCGATGGAACAGCGCAACAAGTTTACCAATATTCAAAATACGGTTTTGACTACTATTTCCTGTACGTCTGTTTAAAGTCACGCGGGGTCATCCTCATAATTTGTTTAAAGGCGCGTTGAAAAGTGGCTTGTGAACTAAAACCGCAATTGGACGCAATACCCATAATAGTGAGATGATCGTTTTCGGCTTTTTGGTATTGTTCAACAAAGGCGGCACACGATACCTGTTTACAAAATCGTTAAAACTTACCTGCATATGCTGGTTCAGCACTGCTGATAAAGTTTTGACAGGAATACTTGTATGCATAGATAGCTGGTTCAAATCGAGTTCGTAATCCAAATAAAGCAGGTCAGTTTCCATTGCCCTTATTAAGGCAGCGATGGTTTTTTCAACAACATCGGCACGTAATATAGATTGCTTCTCTGTTTTATTAAAAAGAATGGTTTGCTGCCGTTGCAGATAGCCCTTGATACCCAGCCAGTAGATTAGTAATGCCAGAGGTACATAAATTGGGTACCAATAGAATTGTGTGACCATTTTATTTGAGAAGCCCGGCATAACATACGGAATCAAATAGCAAAGCGATATGCCCTGAAATAATATAAAAGCTATGTTTAACTGCCATAACCATTTTACTATGCGATGTGCGGTATTCTTTTCTGATTTATGGTGTTTTCGTAATTGCTTTACAGATAAAGCCAGGTATACTGAAATAGACAGCCATCGGGGTATATCAGCATAAATGTTATAAGTGTCAATGAAATAGCCAACGGGCCCCGGGCGATTAGGGACTAAGCCTATTAATAACCCCAGGATAAACCCTATAACTGTTATAGTTGGAACAAAATCAATTAATGTTGGCGCAAAATGCCAGCGTTGCTTTTTGTCGAGTTTAAACTTCGGGACAAGAAGTGCCAGATGATAAAAATATAGTAATGGACCTATCGGCATAATAATGACCATAGGAACAAAGGCATCCAACGTTTGAAAAAAACCACTGTTTTGAAACCAATGTTGCGTGTTTAGCCAAACATTGAGGCTGGCCAACGAAAGCAGGAA
>Ga0206976_1109_pt1 | contig 26577 bp, 24 predicted proteins | sample Alteio_BWOrgHeat_82_FD_152926 | JGI IMG/M metagenome (GOLD analysis project Ga0206976, IMG submission 152926) | Enriched cells from forest soil in Barre Woods Harvard Forest LTER site, Petersham, Massachusetts, United States -... | ecosystem: Environmental > Terrestrial > Soil > Temperate forest >... | reverse complement strand
AGCTGCGGGCAAGGGGATTGATACAAACGAGTCGGCAGCTACAACAGCGTTGGGCAAAATAGGTGTTCTTCACGGGAGTAAATCATTGCTCATGCAAACTGAAGACGGGCAAGTGATTGAACCGTATTCTATTTCTGCCGGCTTGGATTATCCTGGCATCGGCCCGTTGCATGCTCATTTGTTTGAAACTGGTCGTGTTCAATTCTTAAATGCTACTGATGATGAAGCAATGAATGCCGGGATCGAATTGAGCAGACTTGAAGGAATTATCCCCGCCATTGAAAGCGCGCATGCGGTGGCGGTGATAAGCAAACTGGAATTGGAAGAAGATGATATCGTGGTTGTCAATCTTTCTGGTCGGGGTGACAAAGATTTAGAGACCTACATTAAGTGGGGAAAGTATTAATTAACTGATTCGATGATTCGTTAATGAGTCAAATTACTGCATCAATTATCCAAATAGTCAAAATTAACACGTAATACATGAACCGAATTATAGACCTGTTCAACAGCAAGAAAAAGAATATCCTTTCCGTCTTTTATACTGCAGGTTTTCCTGAATTGAACAATACTGTCACTATTGCTCTTGCATTGGAGAAAGCGGGTGTTGATATTATTGAGATTGGAATTCCTTTTTCTGACCCGGTAGCCGACGGCCCTGTAATTCAGGAAAGTAATAAGACTGCTTTGGATAACGGAATGAATCTGAAGTTGCTTTTGGAGCAAGCCAGAGAAATTCGGAAGCAAGCGAAATTGCCAATTATCCTGATGGGCTATATTAATCCGGTAATGCAATATGGAGTTCAAAAATTTTGTGAAGACGCTGTAGCCGCAGGAGTTGACGGAGTTATTCTCCCCGACTTGCCATTGTGTGAGTATGAAGAGGAGTATAAAGGTTTGTTCGAGAAAAACGGATTGGCCAACATATTCTTGATTTCACCCACTACTTCTGAAAATCGTATTCGTCAAATTGATATGGCCAGCACCACTTTTATATATGCCGTTTCAGCTTCGAGTACAACAGGAGCGAAGACAGGATTTTCTCCTGAACAGGAAAGTTATTTCAAGCGATTGCAATCCTTAAAGCTTAAGAACCCTTTTTTGATTGGTTTTGGGATTTCTGATCATGCGACGTTTTCGAAGGCGTGTGAATATAGTGCAGGAGCCATTGTAGGCAGCGCGTTTATTCAATTGCTAAAGGATGCGAAAGAAATAACTGGTGACTTACAAAGCTTCATTAAAAAACTCAGGGGAAATTAAATCGACATCTAAAACAATTTAGTAAAATGATTATTCAATTATCCAAAGCAATTACTTCAATGGAAAAGGAGGCGATCGTTTCGCAAATCGGAGGGCTGGGATATAAGTCCAACGAAGTGAAGACACAATACGGAAATTATCTCGTGGCCATCGGCAAGAAAGAATTTGATATTCGAAAGTTGGGAATCATGCCAGGCATTGCCGACATCCATCGAGTGTCTGATGATTACAAGCTGGTTTCACGAAAGTGGAAAGTGAGCAGAACGATTATTGATTTGGGCGATGACGTTGTTATTGGCGATGGGTCTCTTGCTATCATGGCAGGCCCTTGTTCAATTGAAAATGAAAAACAAATTGAGTCAACGATTAATCATCTTAAGGCGAATGGTGTGCGTATTATGCGCGGTGGTGTGTTTAAACCACGGAGTTCACCGTATGCCTTCCGAGGGCTTGGTGTGGAGGGGTTAAAGTTGTGGTATTCTTTGGCAAAGAAAGCCGGTATTAAAATTATCAGTGAGGTAATGCAGGTGAGCCAAATAGCTGCGATGCATGACTACGTTGATATTTTTCAGGTGGGAGCGCGCAACACACAGAATTTTAATCTGCTTGACGAATTGGGTAAGGTTGATAAAGCCGTGATGATAAAGCGTGGGATTTCAGGAACAATCGAAGAACTGTTGTACTCAGCGGAATATGTTTTTTCAGCGGGCAATGAAAAACTTATGCTTTGCGAACGCGGTATCCGCACGTATGAAAGAGCCAGTCGCAATACATTTGATATCAATGCAATCCCTATCCTGAAAGAAAAAACTCATTTGCCAGTGATAGCAGACCCATCGCATGGCGTTGGCATACGGGAGTATGTTGAGCCGGTAGCTTTAGCAGCTGCGGTGGCTGGTGCCGATGGCATTATTTATGAGATGCACGAAAAACCTGAGGAGGCATTTAGCGATAGCCAGCAGACGCTTGATTTTATGGAGTCATCGATACTTATTAAAAAACTCAAACTGCTGCATCAACTGGATTCTGTCATTTAAGAAAGTTGCACAATAATATTTCGCAAATTCCGACTTATCATTTATCAGGTCCAATGAAACAATTTCATGGGAATAACGATTATTGTAGGATAATTCATTCATTCGATGGCAGACATTGTATTACAGGCAGAGCAGTTGACCAAAATCTATTCATCTGCTGATAAAAAATTAACTGTATTAGATCAGGTTTCATTTCAAACGGAGCAGGGAACAAGCCTTGCTATCATTGGCCCAAGCGGCAGCGGAAAGACGACTCTGCTTGGTTTGTGTGCAGGACTTGATGTGCCAACGGGCGGCTCTATCTCGCTAATGGGTTTCAAATTGAATGCTATGAGTGAGGATGACCGGGCCTACGTCCGAAATCAGTTTGTAGGGTTTGTTTTTCAAAATTTTCAGTTGCTTTCAACGCTTACTGCCCTTGAGAATGTAATGGTACCGCTGGAATTGAGAGGAGAAAAAAATATAGCCGGTAAAGCGAAGGATTTGTTGTCTCGGGTTGGTCTGGCCGACCGGCTTCATCATTACCCGTCACAGCTTTCGGGTGGCGAACAGCAGCGGGTAGCCATAGCCCGGGCCTTTATTGCTTCTCCAAGAATCTTGTTTGCCGATGAACCGACCGGAAATTTGGATGAAGAGAATGCACTTCAGGTAACGGACCTACTTTTTGAAATGAACCGCGAGGAAAAAACAACTCTGGTTTTAGTTACTCACAACCTTGAGCTCGCACAAAAGACAGAGCGAATCTTGCAAATGAAAGGCGGAAAAATAATCAAAGATTCAGCGATGCAAATTCAGTCAATTTTGCACCCTTGACTTTATACTACAGAAAGTCATGATCGAATACATTATCAAGATAAAAAAGAAGACAAGGAATATTTTCCAAGACCGGTGGGTTTGGAAGATGGCTTGGCGCGATGGTCGGCATAATTTCTCTCGCTTGTTTTTATTTATGGCAGCTTTAGTCACTGGCATTGCGGCAGTCGTGGCGATTAGCTCACTCAACTATTCTCTTCAGGATGAACTGGATCGTAATGCCAAGGAATTGCTGGGCGCAGATCTTGTGATCAATGGAAATAAAAAATTTGATACCATCTGGACGAAGCTTCTTGATAAAGCTAATGTAAAAGTTGCTAAGGATGCCGACATGCCTTCGATGGTTCTTTTTATGAACACCGGAAATTCCCGACTTGTCAAAGTGACGGGCTTAGAGGGACCATTTCCTTTTTATGGAGAGATGATCACTAAGCCTGCGGATGCTTATAGCAAGGTGCAGGCTGGTAACTTTGTGATGTTGGATGAGTCATTGGCTAGTCAATATGAGGTTAGCTCAGGCGATTCAATTAAAGTTGGCACTAAGATTTTCATAGTATCGGGTGTTGTATCTAAAATACCTGGCGGCGGTGCACTCACATCCACACTTGCGCCAGCGGTTTATGTTTCACTGTCGGCGTTGGACTCAACGGGTTTGATTCAGTTCGGAAGCCGGATCGGGTATAGCATTTACGTTAAAACAAAAACGGACAAAGAGACGCAGAATCTTATTGAACAGATAAAACCACTAACTAAGAAAACCGGAAATTCTTTCGAAACAGTTGAAGGCAGAAAAGAAGGGCTCGGCGAAAGCTTCCGCTCGGTATACCGGTTTTTCTCGCTGCTTGCTTTCGTTGCACTCATTCTCGGCTGCATTGGCGTGGCTAGCTCGGTACATATCTATGCTCGTGAAAAACGCGATGAAGTGGCGATGCTTCGATGTGTTGGCTCTTCGGGATGGCAGGCCTTTAATATTTATTTCATTCAAGTCTTTGTTTTAGGCATAGTTGGCAGCATCATCGGGTCGGCACTGGGCGTAGCCATTCACCAGATTATTCCTGTTGCTTTTAAAGAATACCTTCCGCTCAAAATAGCCTTTTCTGTCTCGTGGCGTGCCGTGGGCGAAGGTATTCTGATTGGCGCCATTGTATCTGTCTTGTTTACAGTGCTGCCATTGGTGTCGGTTCGGTTTGTACCTCCACTTACGGTGCTGAGAGCCGATTTTGTTCCTGGTCGCATTTTTTCTAAAACGAGATTGACTGCAATTGTGCTTATTATTTTGTTCCCGATTCTCGCGGCTGCGTATCAAACCAAAAGTTTTGTTTCGGGCGGATTGTTTTCTGCCGGAATTGCATTGGCGTTGGGATGTCTGGTTTTGGTTGCTACCAGCCTTTTGTATCTCATTCGGAGATTTTTTCCCACCAAAGCCTCATTTATTTTCCGCCATGCATTGTCTAATTTATTTAGACCCAATAACCAAACCCGTATGTTGATGGTGACAATCGGTCTTGGGGCATTCATTATTTCTATTTTAAATATTATTCAAGGCAGCTTGCTCAATCAGGTTGAGTTCAAGGGAAACAAAAATCAGTCGAACACAATTTTATTTGATATCCAAACCAATCAAAAAGACGGAGTCATCAAATTAGTTAGTGAAAACCATTTACCCCTGAATCAAATAGTTCCCATAATTACATGTCGGTTGAGTGAACTGAAAGGCAGAACGATTGAGGCTATTCAAAAAGATACGACAACCATTCCCGAATGGGCACTTACAAGAGAATACAGAGTGACTTACCGCGATAGTTTAACGGGTTCGGAAGAGCTGGTCAAAGGTGTATTGCATCATTTTGAAAAAGGAAAGAAAGATTCTGTATTTGTTACCATCTCTGAACGAATGCAAGAGACCTTGAGAGTTAAGATCGGGGACTCGCTTGTTTTTAATGTGCAAGGCGTGCCTGTGAAGGCAAACATTTGCGGGATACGAAAAGTCGATTGGCCCAAGGATCCGCCCAATTTTATATTTGTGTTCCCAAAAGAAGCGCTCGCCAACGCACCGCAGATTTGGGTAGCTGCCACTCGGGTGGATGATCCGAAGCAGGCGGCAAAGTTTCAACAAATGTTGGTAATGAATTTCCCAAATGTTTCTCTGATTGACTTGCGGTTGATTCTTAGTACAGTTAATGAATTGTTTGAGAAAATCGGACTTGTTGTTCGTTTTCTTGCTCTTTTTAGTATTGTGACTGGCTTGGTGGTATTGGCAGGAGCGGTGATCAACAGCAAATTTGTTCGCATCAAAGAAAATGTCTTGCTGCGCACCATTGGTGCTCGCACCAGTCAGATTGTGAAGATTACCCTTATCGAGTACGGTTACCTTGGTCTATTCAGCGCGCTTACGGCTTTGTTGCTTTCGCTGGGCGGCGGTTGGTTGCTCACCAAATTTTTCTTTGAGGTTCAACTTGCGGCAAACTTTACCGAGCTCCTGATTATCAGTATTGGCGTTATCGTTCTTACGGTACTCATAGGATGGTTCAACTCTCGTGAAGTGATCAACACCTCACCGCTGCAGGCTTTGCGAAGAGAAGGCTAGTAACAGTTTATTTCCAGTTGCCCGGATCAAGCCTCCAACCTTTAACATGAGCTAGCTGGCTTTCGTCAAGATATTTTTTTTCGACGGCTTCGGTAAGCAAATAATTGAAATCGCTCAAACAGACCAACGGTATTTCGGCCTGCGCAAAACTTTTTTCAGCTATTTCAAAGCCGTAAGTAAATATGGCCGTCATTCCAATTACCCTGAATCCTGCTTCTTGCATTGCCAAAGCCGCCTTTAATGAGCTGCCACCAGTAGAAACCAAATCCTCAATCAATACAACCTTCTTTCCGGCATCTATTTTACCCTCGATCAGATTGCCCATGCCATGCTCCTTGGGTTTTGGACGGACATAAACAAACGGCAGCTGCAATAAATCTGCTACCAGCGCTCCTTGCGGGATACCTGCCGTTGCAACCCCGGCAATATATTCCGCCTGTGGGTAATTTTTGCGAATAGCTGCGGCCAATGCCTCTTTAACAAAGGTTCGAATCTCGGGATAGGAGAGCGCAAGCCTATTGTCGCAATACACAGGCGATTTCCAGCCAGAACTCCATGTAAACGGATTTTTTTGGTTTAATTTTATAGCACCGATTTCCAGGAGCTTGGAAGCCACCGTTCGGGCTGTAGACTCGTCAATTCTTACAAAACTCATAGCCGCAAATTATAAGGATTCGATGAATATTTCACTTTTATTAGGCAGGGAGTTGATTGAATGAAAATATTTTATGTTTTTGCACCGCAAGAATACCCATGAATTTATTTATAAACGACATTCCAGTTTTGATTTTGCCTCCCGGGCAGCAACCGGAGCAGGGCCATTATAATCACGAGATTGATGCAGCCACTGAACCCGTCACCAAAGCCAAGTTGATCAATCATGTGTGGGTGAGCAACGCCGGTGTACTTGATATGGATTTGATCCTTGATCTTATCAATTCCAAAGTCCCGATGAGTTTGTTGTCACTCTCCGTTACCGTTAATGACTATGACGCATTAAAGGATTACCTGAAAAAGAAATTCAAAGTGGTGAAAGCCGCGGGCGGGCTCGTTAGGAAGAAAGATAAAGTGCTGATGATCTATCGAATGAAAAAATGGGATTTGCCCAAAGGAAAAAAGGAAAGTGGGGAGAAGAGCAAAGAAACTGCAGTACGTGAAGTAGAAGAGGAATGTAATGTGGAAGTGAAGTTGGGGCGAAAAATCTGCACCACCTGGCATACTTACACAATGAATAAGAGTAGTATGATAAAGAAGACCAGGTGGTACGTGATGGAACTCACCGATGACTCCAGGAGCCGGCCTTCCGTGGAAGAGGATATAGAAGAACTCCGCTGGATGACTCAAAAGGAAGTTTACCACGCCCTTGAAAATTCATACAAATCCATCCGATTTGTTTTTGAAGAATATTACCGAAAAGATAAAGTAAAGAGTTAAAGATTATACGGGAGAAACCCCGAAACATCGCCTTTATACCGGTGTACTTCACGGATGATAGAAGAGTTGATTGAGGCAAATTGTGGAGAAGTAATCAGAAAAACCGATTCGAGTTCTTGATTCAAATGCCGGTTTACCTGGGCGATACTGTTTTCATATTCAAAATCGGTAGTGTTACGAAGTCCTCGAAGCAAATACTTCGCTCCGTTTTTCTTAGCGAACTCTGCAGTCAACTCAGCATAGGTGACAACACTGATTTGTGGGTAGCTTTTGAAGGTCTCTCTGATTTTTGCCATCATTTGCTCAATGGCAAAATAACGTTGGCTCTTACCGCTATTATAACCGATAGAGATGACGATCTCATCAAAAAGGTTCAGTCCTCGTAAAACAATGTCTTCGTGGCCTCTGGTGAAAGGATCGAATGAGCCAGGGAAAAGAGCCACACGCTTCATAGCAGATGCAGGGAATAAAGATCAAAGAAATGATGCTCTTGCACTTCGTCAAACAGATATCCGAACTTTAAATGACTTGGTCTTGCGCCAAAAGTAACATTGCGAATGTACTTGATAAACTCCTGATAGTGGGGGGAGTTTTTGCCGATATAACCCCACAAAACAATCTCGCTTTTTTGCTGATCCATATCCAGTCCTTTCAAAGCCAGCATAATGTATTTCACGTAGTCGGGAAACTGTTTGATGGGAAACTGGTTGTAGTAAATCAATTTTCCTTGGCTCGCCGACAGGATGTGTAACTTAAACCTGTCAACATATATATATAGGATGTTTTGAGATGTATCCTTTGTACGAAGCACACCTTCAATCAGTGCAGTGGATTGATGGAAGAATTGATATGAGGTATTTTGATAGATGCCACATAGCCACTGATATAGATCCTCCTGCACTGCGAAAACCGTGATAACGCTGTTGCTTTTGTTTTTGCAAAAAAGGACTTTCTCTTTGACGTCGCCGGCGGAAACATTCAGCTTCAGATATTCATCGGCTTTGGCCTCCAAAAACAACTCTTCCGGAACCTGACAAAACTTATTAGTCTTAGCAACAATCTTAACCTCTTTCCAAAAGCCCGCCTTCAGCAGGGCGTGAGCATCAAACAGCTCTTTCAGAGCCTCCAGTAACTCAGCGTGCGACTGCACATTACCCATCGCATAATCTTCAAGCACCAATAGTCGCCTATCCCTACTATCAATGACGGCCAGTTGGAAATCTTTCGGTCCTGTCTGAATAAGTAAGGAATATTGATTTAGGAACTCTTCATCAAACCGGTCGTCTTTGATTTTTTTGATAAGCTTGTAGTTGGCGGTGACGGCTTGCAAAGTAATTTTTTTAGCTTTTGAGATTTGTTCCTATTGCAATAATAAAAATTTTTTACGGGTTGACCGTATTCTTCACAACTTAAAATAGCCATACAAGCTGATAATCTTCGACGGATGGTCAACCTGGTGAAAAATGCCATGAATTTGGTTAGACGGAATTGATGCAATTTCATCCCAAGCCATATACTTTACATCTTGAATTATGGACGGACTTCCAGGCTCGGGATCGTTACCGGTCTTTATCAGGCCGGCAGTGGGGGAAACCAAAAAAAATAATTCAATGCTGTGAAGGGGTTCACGAATTAATTCACATGTGAAAAGGAATTTTTTTATATCCACTGTCAGGCCTGTTTCTTCGGCAAGCTCTCGCTTTAGACAATCCGTTGCACTTTCATTCAGTTGAATTCCCCCGCCTGGTGGAGCCCAAAAGTTTCCTTCGGTTATTCCGGAATGATTCACCATGAGGAGCTTTTCATTCGTTATGCATACTCCACAAGTCCGCACCCGCAAACGATTTCCATAATAGGAGTGAACCGATTTTTCCATTTTGTCGTTATAATTCTGATTTCAAGTTAAGCCTATTTACTTTTACATGATGAAGTCTTTCACTTTTGCCCTTTTGACATTCTTTGTGAGTCAGGTTTTATGGGCACAGAAACCAATGGTGTCCGGCCCTGCAATAACTTGGGAAAAAAATACTTATGATTTTGGTGATATTGTCCAAGGCGAAAAAGCCGAGCATGTTTATACGTTTACCAATACCGGCAATGAACCTTTAATAATCACCAATGTAGCTGTGACCTGTGGCTGTACCACACCAAAGGGCTGGCCTCGCGATCCAATCAATGCAGGGGGCAAGGGGGAAATCGATATTCAGTTTGATAGCACTCACAAGGTTGGCAGGCAAAATAAAGTAGTTACGATAATCTCCAATGCTATTGGTGGCAATAACCAGATAACTTTTTCTGCCAATGTTTTAGAAAAGAAGTTGTCAAATTAATCCAACACACACTATTAAATATTCTCTTCTGGCACGTTGTCATGATTTTGTTCATCCCCGAGCAGGATTACCCAGGGTTTGAATGAAGATGAGTACGAAATGACTATTTTAAGAATCCCAACAGCAGGTACGGCAAGAATCATTCCGACGATACCCCAGATTTTTCCGCCGACTAACAACGCAACAATGGCCGCCAGCGCGTTGATACTTATGCGCGAGCCTGTAATCTTTGGAGTAATAAAATTGCCCTCCAGGAACTGCACAAACGCGTGTACACCAATAACCCCAACCGCGTACCAGCCGCTTTCTTTGGTGATCAGAGCAAGTAACGTTGGTAAGGTAGCCCCAATGCTAATACCCACATACGGTATCATAGTAAGTAACCCAGAAAGGAAGCCAAAAAATATAGCATGATCAATTCCAAGAATTAGAAGCCCAATGCTATTAAGTGTTCCTGCAATGAATACAACTAAAGCCAGCCCAGAAATGTAACCGCGTGCCACATGTTGAATATCGTCTTTCCATTTTAAATCCGAGCCGGGTCTAAGCGCCAAAAGAAAATCTTTAAACCGATCACGGTAAAGAAGAAACAGAAAAACATAGATGGGCACCTGAATGAAAAAATAGAGAAGATAAGTAGTAGACGCAAGCAGTGACGGTGCATAAGCGGATATATTCTTTAGCCCATCCTTCAACAGTTGGCCTTGTTCGTAGGCACTTATGTTTAGCTGACTGTGCAGTGAAGTACTGAAGGTATTGACATATTCTGAAAACCTGTTTTCCAGGCTTGGTAAACTTGCCACAAGGCTGGCTAATTGTGAAACAATAAACCAGATTAACAAGGCAATGATTAAAAGGCAGCAGAGCAGCGCAATGGCAATGGAGAGGATGCGTCCGCTTCTTTTCTCGATACGCTTCACGAAAGGAAGCAGTACTATCGAGATCAGCGCCGCAAAAGTTATAGGTACAACAATATCCTTGAGTAGTATAAGGGCGGTAATAGCCAGCGCCACAATGACCATCAATTTGTAGGCCTGGCTTAATTTGTTGCTTTGAGTAAATTCCATATATTGAAATATCAGGAATTTTCAATCGCTCTCAAAATGATATTGCATGCTGTGCGAATCTCATCTTCAGTAATGGTGAGGGGCGGAGCGATACGGAAACTATGAGGATTCGAAAGGAACCAATATCCAATCACTCCATTTTCTTTACAAGACGCTACAATTTTGTTGACTCGGTCAGCACTGTCAAAATCAAAAGCAAACATCAGTCCGATTCTTCGGACGTCTTTTATCTTCTCATGTTTTAACAAATTTTCAATCAATTTGCCTTTCGCTTCCACTTCAGAAAGAATCCCCTCTTCTTCAATCACTTGCAAAGTTGCCAGGGCCGAAGCACAGCAAACCGGATTGCCGCCAAACGTAGTGATGTGGCCAAGCATAGGATCGACCATAAGTGTTTGCATTATCCCCTTACTCGAAATAAATGCTGCAATAGGCAGGCCACCACCAAAGGCTTTACCGATGGTGAGTATGTCGGGCGTTATTTCACATTGCTCAAACGCAAACAATGTACCTGTACGCCCCATGCCGCACTGAATTTCATCCAGGATAAGTAATGCGCTGGTTTCTGTACAGCGCTTTCTTAAAGCCTGCATGTATTTTTTAGACGGGACACGCACACCTGCATCACCTTGTATAGTCTCCATAATCACGCACGCTGTTTTCGTCGAGATTTTATTCAACTCACTTTCATTATTGAATTCAATAAATCTGACACCTGGTAACAGTGGCCGAAAAGCCCTTTTCTTAGCTTCATTTCCTGATATACTCATGGAGCCGTGAGTACTACCGTGATACGAGTTTTTGCAGGAGATGATTTCGGTGCGACTGGTGAAACGTTTGGCTAACTTCAAGGCAGCTTCATTGGCTTCGGTACCCGAATTGACAAAATATGCACAGTTAAGTTGGGCTGGTAAAAGACTTGTTATTTTTTGGGCCAGCAGGTTAGGAGCGGATTGAATATACTCGCCATAGACCATCACGTGCATGTGTTTATCCAACTGGTCTTTGATCGCTTTTATTATTTTGGGGTGACGATGGCCAAGGTTGCTTACCCCGATACCTGAAATCATGTCAATATACCTTTTCCCGTCTGGGGTGTAAAGGTAAACGCCCTCGGCTTTTTCAACGGGTATGAGGAATGGATGAGGTGAAGTTTGCGCCAGACGGCTCAAGAAAATATCTTCACTGAATTCCATGAGGTAAAACTAAAGCCTGGCTGCTAGTAAAGAAAAGGATCATTTAACTTAATTTTTAAGGCTTTAACAGAACTTTCAAACTTAATAAACTAAAGTTAACTTGTGCTTCATGTGTCGATCTATGAGAAAAGCTTTAATTGCTGTTGCAAGCGTTTTTTTGCTTTCTCAAGTATGTGTGAAGTTTGCAATCGCTCAACAGCAAGGTTTTTCTGCAAGTTCACTGTTATCTCAAAGTTCCATTGCACAGTGGACCAGCGACAACGGACTAATCTCCAACAACATTACTTCAGCTATCAGAGATCATAGAGGATTTATCTGGATAACATCCTACAACGGCATTTTCAGGTTTGATGGAATACAGACCTACATCTATGACAAAACTAAAATTCCCTTCCTGTTCTCAGAGGCAATATATACAGTCTATGAAGACAAGCAGGGAACCCTTTGGTTTAGTACGCAAACCAGCGGCATACTCAGATACCGGAATAATAAGTTTGAAAGTATTGATCCTACAAATAAGGTTTTGCCAAAGTCAGTTCGATGCTTGCTGATCAAAGACGATGGCACGGTGTGGGTTGGTACTAATAACTCAGGACTATACAAAATCCAAAACGACAAAGTCACTCGGGTTGATTGTAAAGCATTGAATGATATTTCTATTTTGGAAATTGCCACGGATTCAAATAACAATTTATGGATCGCCACCGACGGTCGGGGACTTTATAAATATGATGGCAATAAATTCCAAAACATCCCCTCGATCCCCAGTAAAATTGTCAACTCAGTTTATGTTTCAAAAAATAATACTATCCTGGTTGGTACCCCTGACGGCCTTGATATTATTGAGAATAGTAAGGCTTTTCATTATTCAAAGCTGATAGGATTTCAAGTCAATAAGGTGATTTGCGATAAGTACAATCGTGTTTGGGTTGGCACTGAACTGGGCCTTGCTCGTTTCACTCTTGGTGATAGCAATAGTTTTGCACATATCAATGAGGACGATGGGTTTCCGCTATCGCGAATTAATTTTTTGCATTACGATGAAGAGAACAGCCTTTGGATAAGTACCGGCCGCGATGGCCTCATTCAGCTTAGAGAAACGAATATCGTTAACATAACTCCAGAGCAGGGACTTTCAAATAATAAGGTGAATATGGTTTACGAAGGCCCCGACAAAAGTTTTTATGTCGGGTGTGATGGTGGCACCGTTGACGTATATAAACAGGGAAAGATAACGGAACTCAAATTCCAAACCCCTCTTAAGGATTCGGGTATCCGGGATATTTTTCAGGATAAGGATGGTAATTTATGGATCGCTTCTTACAGAGGTGTAATAAAGAAATCAAAAAATAAGGAGCAATTGTTTGGCATTAAAGAAGGGCTTTCAGCTGAAGATATGCGAAGGATTTTGCCTGGAGACAATGGCGACCTGTGGTTTGGCTCCCGATCGGGAGGCGTGATGAAATTTAATAACGGCAAAGTGGTTGCGCTTTATGATAAAAAGCATGAACTCTTGTCTAACTATATATTGGCCTTGGAAAAGGATAAACAGGGTAATATTTATGTAGGAACGCATAGCGGCGGAATGAACATTATCCGCAAAGACGGTAAAGTCGAGACATTTCACATCGAAGCTGACGACTCTGGCATTCTAATCTTCAATATTCACATTGATGACTTGGGCAGAGTTTGGACCATCGGCAATACCGGCTTGCTATATTTTGACGGAAAAAAATTTAATAAGGTTTTACTCCATAAGGAATTAACGGGAGAGATATTTTTTGACTGGGTTGAGGATTTACTTGGCAATGTCTGGATCACAAGTAATTTGGGCATGATCAAGATTAAAAAAAATGATATCGATCGGTTTTTGAAGAAAGAGATTCCTGAAGTCAATTTCAAATTGTTTGATAATCGCGACGGCATGAAAAGCAAGGAATGTACTTCAGCAACACGTGCTTTACTATCGTCCACTGGTAAGATTTGGGTGCCTACAATCCATGGTATTTCGGTTTTCTATCCTGAAAAATCTGTTGAGAACAAAATACCACCGCCGGTTTATATTACCTCTCTGCTTACCGACAATCATGAGGTGGAAGGTAGCCAGCCATTTACGATCAGGCCGGGCAAGTTGCGGTACACATTCAATTATACTGCGCCGAGTTTTGTTGTGCCTGAAAAGATAAAGTTTAAGTATAAGCTTGAGAATGTTGATGGTGATTGGATTGATGCCGGCACAACACGACAGGCCGAATACACCAATCTATCGCCAGGTGATTATGTTTTCAGAGTAGTGGCCTGCAATAATGACGGAGTGTGGAATGAAAAAGGAGATACTATCAGATTTAATGTTGTGCCCTTTTTTTATCAAACTTGGACATTTTACTCGCTGGTAATTGTGTCGATCGGAGTTTTATTTTATGGTATTTATAAATGGAGGGTGAATGAAATAGAAAAACGAAATGCTGAATTGAGAAAGGTAAATGGTGAGCTTGATCGCTTTGTGTACAGTGCATCACATGACCTGCGGGCGCCTTTGGCTTCGGTTCTGGGACTGGTCAATGTAGCTCGCCTTGATCATGGGAAGAACTTTGATAATTATTTGAGCAAAATTGAAACAAGTGTATTAAAACTAGATGGATTTATCCGTGACATTATTGATTTTTCAAGAAACGCTAGGGTAGAAATTGAAACGGAACCCATCGAATTCAAAACACTGATAAATGAAATCATCGATAATCTTATTTATCTGGATGAAAAAGACCAAATCAGGAGGATAGTCAAAGTTGAAGGGGAAGGAGCTTTCTATTCCGATAAGAAAAGATTGAGCATTGTTCTAAACAACATTATCTCCAATGCGATCAAATACTATAATCAGCATGCATCAGATTCATTCATTGAAGTAGCTGTAAAGTATGACCAAAAACAGGCAGTGCTCGAAGTGAAAGATAATGGCATCGGAATCGGTAAAGAACACATCGGCAATATTTTCAAAATGTTCTATCGCGGTGATTCAAAGAGTAGGGGTTCAGGGATTGGTCTTTATATTGTTAAAGAAACTCTGGATAAGATAAGAGGAAAAGTAACTGTTCAATCCGAATATGGACGGGGAAGTATATTTACCATTGTGCTGGAGGCTCTAAAGACTTCTTAGCCGCCTCATCAAACAAAAAAAGCCCTAATGGGCTCTACGTATTTAGAGAAGCAAAAACGTGAAACTGCTTTGAATATGCTTATCGTAAGTACTTAAGCGCCGATAGCCTTGGAAACTAATATTCCGAGCACTATAACAATCAATAAGATCAAAACTTGTCTGATTCGGCTTCTCATCCCTGCATTTTGTATCATCTTCATAGTACTCATAAGTTTTGCATTTGTGTAATGCAAAGGTGCGACAATGCACATCCAGGATTCCTTCAAATCCTGTTTAAACCCTACATCGGTGACTTAAATTTTTGGGTGGGAGGAGTTCCAGCTTTAATAAGAAGCGCAGTGTAATTTATAGCTGATTATCAGTCGATTAAAATCGGAAGCTTAGGCGTCTTGGATTATGCCTTGTTGACTTTCAGAAAGTCTTCGACTTCTTTTCGCACATCTTGTGAAGAAATACTGTCGTAACTGGCTGTGGCAATCGATTTGAAGAGATCACCAACCAATCCTTTTTCAAAACCCAATTTTTCGGCATAAACAGATGCGACCTCAAGTTCGATATCTTCGACTACCCGATCAAGGTAAATCATATAGACCAAGTGGTACAAAGCTTCTAGCCGACTTGCCTTGTCTGCTGGAATAATGACCATGGCTTTTTCCAATTCTTTCAGATCGGCTACGTTGACACCCAGATAAATACCCCATTTGACAATACATGAAAGGTATCGGCTTTCAATTTTATCGGTCATCATAAAGACCGCTAATAAATTGAAGTAGCTTTTTTTGACATTATTAATTTCACCTTCTGTCTGAGCCATGAATGCAAGTTAATAATTTTGGAATCCTAATAGCAGGATTGCCTGCCGCAAATCATATGAAATGAAAAAAGACGCCTAGCAGCGCCTTTTTCTATCATTTTGAATTGGCCTTACAACTTCGCCAATTCCTGGATCAGGTCGATCAATTTGTTGGAGTATCCCCACTCGTTGTCATACCAGGAAACTACTTTTACAAAGTTGTCATTCAAAGCAATTCCGGCTTTGGCATCAAAAATTGAGGTGCGAGCATCACCTAAGAAATCCTGCGATACAACTTCATCTTCAGTATAGCCTAAGATTCCTTTCAATTCTCCTTCAGAAGCCTCTTTCATAGCGGCCTTTATTTGATCATATGAAGCCGGCTTGGTCAAACGAACAGTTAAGTCAACTACAGATACATCGGCTACAGGCACACGGAAAGACATCCCTGTTAATTTTCCTTTCAACTCTGGAATAACCAGAGCCACAGCCTTAGCGGCACCGGTAGAAGAGGGGATGATATTTTGGTAAGCACCTCTGCCGCCTCTCCAGTCTTTCGCAGACGGGCCATCAACAGTTTTTTGAGTGGCGGTGACGGCATGTATAGTGCTCATCAAACCTTCAGCAATTCCAAATTTATCATTTAGCACTTTAGCAATAGGAGCCAGACAATTGGTAGTGCAGGAAGCATTAGATACAATAGTATGCTGTGCCGTAAGTTTCTTGTGATTTACACCCATTACAAATGTGGGTGTATCATCTTTTGCAGGGGCCGACAACACTACTTTTTTAGCGCCCGCCGTAATATGCTTTTGTGCATCGGCCTGAGTTAAAAACAAACCGGTAGATTCAATAATGATTTCCGCGCCTACATCAGACCATTTCAGGTTCGCTGGATCTTTCTCCGCAGTAACGCGAATGGTCTTTCCATTCACAACCAGATTCCTGTCTTTTACTGAAACAGAGCCCTTAAACCTACCGTGAGTAGAATCGTATTGGAGCATGTAAGCCATATATTCAGGCTCTACAATATCGTTGATACCAACAATTTCAACATCCTTTCTGTCGATAGCTGCACGGAAAGCGAGACGTCCGATACGGCCAAATCCATTAATCCCGATTTTTGTCATGATTTTAAGTATGGTTAATTATTTATAAGACTCAAAAGTATATTCCAATAATGCCAAAACCAACGGAAATGTTCCGGTACCAATTATTTTAATTTTGGGATTTGCATTTCCATTCTGGCGGGTTATCTTTGCGCCTCTTTTTAGCGAAATGGTCCGTTCGTCTAGGGGTTAGGACACCAGATTTTCATTCTGGTAACACGGGTTCGATTCCCGTACGGACTACAGAACTATCTCCTAATTTCAAGACCCCTGAACCAAAGGGGTCTTTTATTTTACACTGGATTTTCTGCACGATTCCATGCACAAACAACCATTTGCTCATTAAATCCGATGGGTATCGTTTCAAGGATTTTCGTTGCAAAAAAATCAATATGTTTACGGAGCATTCTAAACAAACTAACCCTAAAATCTATGAAAAAGCTTTATGTTCTTTTTTTGCTATGCAGTACACTAGTAACTGTAACTCAGGCACAAGAATATCGAAAATTTAAAGTTGGCTTTGGCTTGGGATATGCGACAAGCGGTGGCAGCGGATCTTCCGGTGGAGTTTTGGTGACATTTGAGCCAGCCTATCGAATATCAGATCAACTTTCAATTGGATTGCGCTTGGAGACAGCTGCACTTACACGTGGTTTTTCATCCTCAACATTCAGCTCTGGAGGTACCGTGGGTGTGGCAGCTGTTGGCTCTTATACGGTTAATGGGCAGTACTATCTTGGATCAGGTAAATTCAGGCCATTTGTTGGAGCCGGTTTAGGTTTATTTTCTCTGGCTTCGGTAAGTGTTTCTTCCGGAGGCTCTTCATTTGATGCAGCTGCGGCCGAATCAAAATTTGGATTTTACCCAAGAGTGGGGTTTGATTATGGTCACTTCAACATGGCATTGGATTATAATCTGATTCCTTCAACCGCTGTTGCTGGCTCAAGTGAAACTATTAATAATAGTTATTTGGGTGTTAGAATAGGTGTGTTTTTCGGCGGAGGTAAAAAATAATTTCCTTTTAGCAAACTCAGGATAGCCGGCATGACCGGCTATTTTTTTTGTATAATGTTCTCGGCTCGCTGGTATGTCACAATCTTCCGGGCATGAACTCCGTTTATAAATAATAAAACGATTTTTAGTACCTTGCATTAAAACAAAATCTCATTCTATGAAACTACTGAAGACTTTCCTTGTTGTTGGTTGTTTTTTCCTTTTGTCACACCAGTCAAGTGCGCAGGCACGAATCGATTTGGGGCTAAAAGGCGGACTTAATTTTTCGAGTATTAATGCAAGTGCTTCTGCAGTGCAGAATTATAAAGGCCGGACGGGTTATCATGTTGGCGCATACGTTCTGGTTAAGATCGCTAAGTTTGGTATTCAGCCAGAAGTGATCTTTTCTAAACAAGGTCAAACGTACTCATTCCCAGGTAATTCCAACCTTCAGTCAAACTTTGATTACATCAATATTCCGATCATGTTGAAGCTATACCTTGCTGCCGGATTGAACCTTCAAGCTGGTCCGCAATTCGGATTTCTAGCAAATTCAAAAGGAGATTTGTTTAATTCTGGAACAAGCACAGTATCAACTGGTCAAAACTTAAACAACTTTGTAAAATCATCTGATGTTTCTCTTGGCTTGGGCGTGGGATGGGACCTGCCTTTCGGTCTTAACTTAACGGCACGCTATAATCTTGGATTATCCGATATTAATAAATACACCGGTGGATCAATCCCAGGACAATATACTTCATCCCTAGGAACTTCGCAGGCAAAGAATCAAGTGTTCCAGTTTTCCGTAGGCTACAGACTCTTCAAGATTGGCAGCTAATTTTAAACTTTAAAAGTATTAACAAGGCGCCTTCGTTCTTATACGAGGGCGTTTTCGTTTCTATCGATTGAGGGTGTACCCAGTTGATATCAGCCAGGGACTTAAACCCATCGATTAGTTTAGCGCGATTTAATACCTTATCTTTACATAAGTTTTTAGCTTAGTCATTGCTCTGTTTAGTAAGGCCCTTCTCGTAAAGAAGAAATCTTTCCCCTGCTGATCCTTTTAGCTAAAAATCATAGACTGTATGAACTTAGTTGAAGTGGCCCTGGCCTTAATAGTTGTTTTTTAATAAGCTCGTAAAAAGAAGAAATGGCAAAATCCAATAATTCCTATATTAAGAAGCAAAAAGAACAAAAACGCAGAGTTGACAGACGTGAAAAAGAAGAGAAAAAAGTGGAACGCCAAAAGAATTCCAAAGGAGGAGCGTTGGAAGATATGATGGCCTACGTTGACGAGTTTGGAAATTTGTCTTCTGTTCCTCCCGAAAAGAAAGCGGTTTCGGTTCAGGCAGCAGCTTTAAACAATAATTAGAACCTAATGTTAAAAGTAACTTTCGATACAGCTCAGAGTTCGTTTTTTAATACGATCAAAGCAAAAGTGGACAGCTATTTTTCTGAGCACCGTCTTGACCCCGCTGGCAATCGCAAACTTTACATAAAAAGCGCAATTCAGATCGTTACTGCTTTAACGCTGTATTTTGTACTTGTATTCAATACACCAACTGCATGGGTTGCCTTGTTGCTTTGTGTGCTCCTCGGCTTGAATCTGGCAACTATCGGGTTTAACATTATGCATGAAGGTGGTCATCAAAGTTTCTCTAAACACAAGTGGTTAAATAGCATTTCAGCCTATTTTTTGAATGTGCTGGGCGGGAACGCGTACTTCTGGAAGATAAAGCACAACATCAATCATCATACGTTTACCAATATTGAGGGAATTGATTCTGATATTGATGTGCAGCCCTTCATGCGCCTTCACAGCGGTCAGCCGTTGCATAAGATGCATCGGTTTCAACACGTTTATTGGGTATTGTTGTACGGTATCTCTTACATGGCGTGGGTCTTCTATGAAGATTTTACCAAATATTTTTCTGGCCGGGTTGCGGCTAATACTCCTCCTAAAATCTTAAAGAGAAAGGAGCATTTCATTTTCTGGCTTACCAAAGTTGCTTATGTGAGTGTTTACATCGTTTTGCCGGTTACACAGGTAGGATGGTTATATGCATTGATTGGTTTTGTTGTTGTCACCTTTGTGTGTGGCCTCGCCATTAGTATTATTTTTCAGCTTGCTCATGTAGTTGAAGCCACTGAATTTCCGGCAATGGATGGCGGATCGAAAAAAATGCAAGAGTGGGCACTCCACCAGGTAAGCACTACGGCCAATTTTGCAACAACTAATAAAATCTGGTTTTGGCTGCTTGGCGGTTTGAATTTTCAGATCGAGCATCATTTGTTTCCATGGGTTAGCCACATCCATTATCCTCAAATAAGCAGGATTGTGAAGGAGACTTGTGCAGAATACAACATCGTTTACAATGAATATTCGTCAATCTTAAAGGCATTAGCTTCACATCTGCTTTACCTGAAAAGACTGGGGCGCTCCAGCCTGACTTTTTAATAAATGAAATCTTTTCTCAAAACTTTCTGTTAACCTGCTAAATGCGATTCAATGAGACAACTCAAGATTGTTAAACAAATTACGAACCGGGAAAGCCAATCCCTTGATAAATATTTACAGGAAATCGGGAAGGTGGATTTGATCACTTCAGAAGTTGAGGTTGAACTGGCAAAAAGGATCAGAGAGGGAGACCAGGTGGCGCTCGAAAAATTGGCTAAGGCCAATCTCAGGTTTGTGGTTTCGGTGGCTAAACAATACCAGAACAACGGACTTGCCCTGGGCGACCTTATCAACGAAGGTAATGTAGGTTTGATTAAGGCAGCAAAGCGTTTTGATGAGACGCGCGGATTCAAATTTATTTCTTATGCCGTGTGGTGGATTCGTCAGTCTATAATGCAAGCCCTGGCCGAACAGTCACGGATCGTGCGCCTACCGTTGAACCGCGTGGGTTCGCTTAATAAAATTTATAAGACATTTTCAAGCCTTGAGCAGAAATTTCAACGCGAGCCTTCGGCCGATGAGTTAGCCGAAGTTTTGGAGATCCCCATGGAGGAAGTGGTAAACAACATTAGCCTTTCCGGTCGTCAGGTTTCTATGAATGCTCCTTTTGTTCAGGGAGAGGATAATACGTTACTCGATGTTTTAAAAGACGACAACGAGGATACACCAGACTCAGGGTTGATGACCGACTCTCTGCAAAAAGAAGTGCAGCGTGCACTGGCTACTCTTACCGAGCGCGAATCGGATGTGATTGCTTTGTACTTCGGACTGAATGGAAAGCATGCAATGACATTGGAAGAAATCGGCGAGAAATTTGACCTCACCCGTGAGCGCGTCCGCCAGATAAAAGAAAAAGCTACACGAAGACTTCGCCATAATTCACGAAGTAAAATGCTCCGCTCTTACCTGGGGCAGTAGGATCAATCTCCAGGTCTAATCAGGTCTTTGATATTTCTGTCAATAAACCTACTTTGTCGGGCGTTACCTAATTGTTAAAGCCTGCATGAGTTTTACTGACCGCCTTACGGCTATCCGCACTGGTTTCTCTTCCTCTTTTTGGATAGCCAATACATTAGAATTATTTGAGCGCGTTGCATTTTATGGATCGAAAGCCGTACTCGCTGTTTACCTCGCTACAAAAGTAGGTCTGTCGGATGATGCCGGTAAACTGGCCGGTATATTTTCAGGCGTAATCTATTCGTTGCCGATTGTTGCGGGGGTTTTTGTTGATCGCTATGGGTTTCGCAAAACGCTCATGGCCTGCTTCCTTATTTTTGGTGTTGGCTATTTTTTAATAGGCCTTGCCGGATTGCAATTTGGACAATCAATTGTTCAGGTTGTTGGTGTTTATCCGTACACTCTTTCTGTATTGTTGCTTACTGCGGTGGGTGGATCGCTGATTAAGCCTTGTATTGTCGGTACAGTTTCAAAAACATCAAAGCCGGATGCACGAGCGTTCGGCTTTTCGATTTATTATACGCTGGTGAATTTTGGTGGTGCGTTGGGCCCGATAATAGCCTTGATGGTTCGCAAAGATCTGGGTATTGAGTACGTGCTGATTATGTCTTCTATTACCTCAGCGCTTTTGTTTGCAGGCACATTTCTCTTTTTTAGAGAACCTGAAGATGTTGACGAAACAAAGGCTGAAAAAAGAACTTTTGGAAAGGTGTTCAGCGACATGCTTTTAGTCTTTGGCAATTTTAAGTTTATCATTTTCCTTATAATCTTTTCGGGATTCTATTTAATCTTCTGGCAAATATTTTACCTAGTCCCTTTTTATGGAACCGAAGTTTTAAAGTTTGAGGATTTTGAGTTACTGGAAACTGTTGACGCCCTGTGTATCATTTTCCTTACAATACCAATGACAGCGTTGGTGAGCAAGTGGAAGCCTATAAATGCGATAATTCTTGGCTTCACTATTTCAAGTATTTCCTGGATTGCAATAGGAGCGCTGGGTACCATAATGGCCACAGTTGTTGCTATTGGGCTATTTGCCTTTGGAGAATCGATTTGCATCCCGAGATTTTATGAGTATGTAAGCAAACTCGCGCCCAAAGAACAGATAGGCACGTTTATGGGTTTTGCTTTTTTGCCGGTAGCCATCGGATCGTTCTCTGCCGGTGCGGTCGCTGACTGGCTGCGGTTGGATTATCTTTCAACAAACCCCTCGATGATGTGGTATATCCTGGCGGGTATCGGGTTGTTGTCAACAGTGTCCATTTTTGTTTTTAACCTGATTGCTCCACAGAAATCGCAGGATTGATTAGAAGATAGCGGATAACATTATTCAAATAATCAAATAACGTAATCATCGTGTATGGCCAATACCCCTTTTAAACCCTATGTCTTGCCAGAGCAAAACATGGCCGAACTCACCATCAAATCAATTTTGCTGGGATGTTTTTTTGGAATTGTGTTTGGCTGCTCTACGACATATTTGGCCATCAAGGCAGGATTGACTGTGACGGCTTCAATCCCAATTGCGGTAATTGCTATTACCCTTGGTCGGAAAATTTTCAAGACTACAATTTTAGAAAATAACATTATCCAGACTACTGGGTCTGCGGGTGAATCGATTGCTGCCGGAGTTGCATTTACATTACCCGGTTTTTTGTTTTTGTCGGCCGATGAAAATGGCGTGATCAACAGCGAGGCATACTTTAATTACTTTACAATCTTCTCTTTGGCCGCCTTGGGCGGAATGCTTGGAACGATGATGATGATCCCATTGCGGAAATCACTGATTGTGAATGAGCATGGTTCACTTCCCTACCCAGAAGGAACCGCTTGCGCATCGGTGTTACAAGCCGGAGAGAAGGGTGGAGTTTTTGCGCAGACTGCTTTTGTAGGGATGGGTGTGGCGTTTGCTTACGCGATGCTTCAAAAGGTCTTTCATGTGATTTCGGAAACTCCAGCATTTATAACGCGGCAAGCGAATAAATTTTGGCCTTCGGCAACTATCAACGGAGAAATCACGCCTGAATATCTTGGCGTAGGTTATATCATCGGTCCACGGATTTCAGGAGTGCTTGTGGCAGGGTCAGTCCTGGCATGGTGGGCAATTATTCCTTTGCTGGCTACGCTTGTTCCGTTTGAACAAGTCGCCCATCAATTGGTAACGCTGGGTTATTTGAAAGATATAACAACAGCGGGTGGTCGCGGTAATTGGGATCCTGTAACTAAAACTTTTGCAAATCCATCAAGTGCACTTTATTTCGCTTACATCCGTCAGATTGGAGCAGGAGCAGTTGCCGCCGGAGGTTTTATCACGCTGTTAAAAACAATCCCGACGATTGTCGGTTCATTTCGTGAAAGCATGGGGTCGCTGAAAGAAAAAGGAGCAACCAGTGTTTTGCGCACCGAGCGTGATTTGTCGTTCAAGGTTGTGATCATCGGGAGCTTATTACTGGTTATAATCATTGCTATTCTCCCAAAAATTCCGGGCGACAGTATTCTTCAAAAAATGTTGCTGGGAGTTTTGATTATCGTATTCGGGTTCTTTTTTGTGACGGTGGCGAGTCGCATTGTCGGACTAGTGGGTACGAGCAACAGCCCTATCAGCGGAATGACGATTGCCACACTGATGGGTACCTGTTTGATTTTTACAGCCGTGGGCTGGACAGGAAAGGTATACGAGCCGATGGCACTGGTTGTTGGTGGGATTATTTGTATCGCGGCGGCAAATGCAGGGGGAACATCGCAAGATCTTAAAACAGGCTTTCTGGTTGGCGCAACGCCAAAATATCAACAGATATCTTTATTTATAGGGGCACTGGTTTCGTCTGTTGCCATTGGAATAATTATTAAAGTACTGGATACTCCGACACAGGATTTGATTGACCAAGGATTTACACATGCGATTGGCAGTACAAAATACCCTGCTCCACAGGCCACTTTAATGGCTACACTTACAAAAGGAATTCTTTCATTCAACCTCGACTGGCAGTATGTGATGGTGGGTTTATTCATCTCTCTTACTCTTGAGCTGTGTGGAATCAAGGCGCTGGCATTTGCTATCGGGCTATACCTTCCATTGGCAACTACACTTCCTATTTTTATTGGTGGAGCAATTAAAGGCCTAATAGACTGGCGTTCAGAACGTAAAAATGAAAAGAAGGAAGAGGATGATCTGGGCCGGGGAAATTTATTTGCGACAGGTTTGATTGCAGGCGGAGCAATCTCAGGGGTTGTGGTCGCTGTGCTTTCTGTATTTTATTTTGAAGCGTTAGAATCAATCAGCCTTGAACATCGTCTTACGGAGGTGATTAGCGAAAATGGCTATGCAATATTGGGAGTGCTTTGCTTCCTTGGAATGGCAGCAATTCTCGCCCGTACAGCACTAAAAAAGACCTAAACTAAAGCCTGACTTATTGCTAAGATTCTTTTGTCAAGCTCAGAATTCACCTTCTCGAAATCTGATTTTGAAGCGAGTTTGTGGTTTACGCTTACGTAAAATTTGATCTTCGGCTCAGTGCCCGAGGGCCGTACCGAAATTTTGGAGCCTTGCTGAGTATAAAATTGGAGTACGTCGGATTTTGATAAGTGGATTGGTTTGACTTTTCCGTCGACTAAATCTTTTTCTAGACTTGTTTTATAATCAAGTGCCCGGATTACCTTTTCACCGGCTAAAGTTTGAGGAGTATCATTGCGAAATTTCTCCATCAACGCCTTGATCTGTTGCTCTCCATCAGCGCCTTTGCGCACCAGATTAACAAGTCCTTCTTTATAAAAACCATGTTCAACGTACATCTGGAGAAGCCAGTCGTACAGTGTTTGTTCTTCATCTTTGGCGACTGCCGCCATTGCAGCAAAAAAAGCACACGCACTTACTGCATCTTTGTCACGCACAAAATCTCCGATCATGTAGCCGTAACTCTCTTCTCCGGCAGCGATGAATTTCTTTTTGCCATCCAGTTCGCCCATCAATTCGGCGATGTATTTAAATCCGGTAAGTGTGTTGTAGCATTCTATTCCAAGATTGCGGGCCATGTCATCTACCAATTCTGAAGTGACAATCGTCTTGGCGATATAGGATCCTTTCTTGTCAGGCAAATTTTTGAGGATGAACCACATCATCAGGCTGAATGCCTGATTGCCATTAAGAAGAAAGAATTCTCCGTTGATGTTTTTAATCCCCAAACCAACACGGTCGGTGTCAGGATCGGTGGCCATTACCAATTCGGCATTCAGTTCTTTAGCATTTCTGAGTGCTATAGCCATTGCCGATTGCTCTTCCGGATTGGGTGACTGAATGGTTGGAAAATTGCCGTCGGGTTCTTTTTGCTCTTGAACAATATTGACGTTTTCAAATCCCAGTCGTTTCAGGCATTCGGGCACCATGGTGATGCCGGCTCCGTGAAGACTTGTATATACCAGTGAAATATTCTTTTGCCGAAGAATGGAATCCTTTTTGGGGATTCGCTGAATTACTTCTTTGTAATAAGCATCTTCAACCTCACTGCCGATCGCTTTGATTCTTGATGGATCGGCATTGAATTTTATCTGATCGAAATTTGTGATGGCCTCAACTTCATTGATAACATTCCCATCGTGTGGCGGTACAAGCTGTGCCCCGTCATTCCAATAGGCTTTGTAACCATTATATTCTTTTGGATTGTGCGAGGCAGTGATGACTATACCCGAATCGCATTTTAAGTGACGGATAGCAAACGAAAGAAGCGGTGTTGGCCGAAGATTTGAAAAAAGATGCACCGTAATTCCATTGGCAGAAAATACATCGGCAGTGATTTGGGCAAAGTACTTGCTGTTATTGCGACTATCATAGGCGATAGCAACACTGATTTTTTTTGAAGGAAATGATTTGATCAGATAATTAGCCAAGCCCTGGGTTGCTGCGCCAATGGTATATTGGTTAATACAATTCGCTCCAACGCCCATAATTCCGCGTAAACCACCGGTGCCAAACTCGAGGTCTTTATAAAAGCTGTCAATTAGTTCTTTGGTATCCTGGTTGGCAAGAAGTTTTCTGACTTGCTCTTTTGTAGTTTCTTCAATATTACTATTGAGCCAATGCTGCGCTTTTGCAGTGGCAGTTTCGAGAAGGGAAGGCATTTTTAAATCGATTATAAATTTCCGCGGAGCTCCTGTTCTAGTTCTATGGCCTCAAATAGCGCTTTGAAATTGCCTTTACCAAACGACTTTGCGCCGTGCCGTTCAATGATTTCAAAAAATAAGGTGGGGCGGTCTTGCACCGGTTTCGAGAAAATCTGAAGCAGATACCCTTCTTCGTCCCGGTCGATGAGTACATTCAATTTTTGTAACTCTTTCCAGTCTTCGTTGATGTGACCTACGCGTTCTCTAACATCATCATAATAAACATCGGGCA
>Ga0206976_1108_pt1 | contig 26595 bp, 24 predicted proteins | sample Alteio_BWOrgHeat_82_FD_152926 | JGI IMG/M metagenome (GOLD analysis project Ga0206976, IMG submission 152926) | Enriched cells from forest soil in Barre Woods Harvard Forest LTER site, Petersham, Massachusetts, United States -... | ecosystem: Environmental > Terrestrial > Soil > Temperate forest >... | reverse complement strand
ATATCAATTGCTTTCTGATGATTGGCGCGGATATTTGATAGCCGGTTTTGCCCTCGTGTTTGTGGCCAACGTATACATGAGCCTGTTTGCTTTGATACGCATCGACCTGAAAAAAGTGCGCCAGGAAGCTGAGAATGAAGAAGCTAAGAAATAACTCACACCTCCTGTCATTTCGAACGAGGAGCGAGGAGAAATCTTATACAATTGCACGGTAGGCAACATTTCTGATATATAAGATTTCTCTCTACGTTCGAAATGACAACGTGTTTTAGTAGTTGGGAATTGTTATAAATATGTTTTATTCCTATTCTATCCTGTCTATCTTTACCCGTAATGACATAACATACAGTTAGCGGCGTCATTACAATAAAATGAAATCTATGAAACAGGGACTTTTGATCGATATGGATGGGGTGATCTACAGCGGCGAAACCTTAATTGAGGGTGCCGACAAGTTCATCTCCTACCTGCTTAAAAATAAAATACCATTCGCCTTTATGACCAATAACAGCCAGCGGACACGTATCGAAGCGGTCCGCAAGTTAAAAAGATTGGGCATCGAGGTGACCGAAGAACATGTTTACACCAGTGCCATGGCTACAGGTACATTCCTGGGTGCACAAAGCCCCAACGGTACAGCCTATGTGCTTGGCGAAGGCGGTTTATTGACCAGCCTGCACGAGAACGGCATCAAACTGGTAGATACCGATCCCGAGTTTGTTGTTTTAGGGGAGGGCAGGAATTTTACTTTGGAAATGGTGCAGCGCGCCGTGGATATGATATTGGCGGGTGCAAAATTTATCACCACCAACCGCGACCCATCACCCAAAAAACCCGGCTGGAATAATTTAGGCATCGCGGCTACTACCGCAATGATAGAAGAAGCTACGGGCCGCAAAGCCTTTGTTACCGGCAAGCCCAGCCCGGTGATGATGCGCTCGGCACGCAAATATCTTGGCCTGGAAACTGCCGAAACCACCATAATTGGCGATACCATGGAAACCGATATACAGGGTGGCGTTCAGATGGGCTACAAAACTATCCTGGTGCTATCGGGCATTGCTGTCAAAGAAAAGCTGAGTCAATATGCTTTTAAACCGGATATGATAGCCAGTTCGGTTGATAAGATCGAGTTTCCCTTGAAGTGGTGGTAAAAAGATCGTGATCTATTTTAGATCATCAAATGGATTCTTCGAAATCAATTCGGAAACAATCTTTGCGGGCAGGATATTTTCGTTTAACCTGGTATTGTAAACATTGGTATTCCACCCTGTTGGAGTGAGTTCACCGGGGCCAAGATAAGTATTGTTTAATACGTGTTTGGAGCTGGTATAATTGACTTCATTTTTTGCAATGGTTATATCCGAGGTGGGTAATTTCGCCAGGTTACGGTAATAGATGCCATTATTGGTAAACGGTTGAGCTTTGGCATATATGGTATTATTAACAATAGACATGTGGCTGCCGCCAGAAACGGCCATGCCATACTGGCCCGGATCAACCAAAATATTATTCTTCGCCACCATATAGCTGCCGCCGCCATCGCCCAACATAATTCCACCACCCGAACGGCTTGGGCCGCCCCCTTTTATCCAGTTGCTCTCGATCACAATAGGGTCGGCAGGAAGGCCATCGCTTTTGTGCATACTTATCGCATCTTCGGTATTGCTTTGACCCAAAACATTTTCAAGTTTATTAAAACTTACCCTGTTGCCGCCGCCTTTTACCACATTAAACTGCACAAATTGACCCTCGGGAAAAGGCCCCACCATATTTTTAGCCTGGCAATTGGTAATGCTTATGGTGGTACTATAACCCGCGTATATACCCGTAGAAACATAATACAGGTAACAGCTGTCGATTTTTATATTCGTGCAATTAAGCAAACTGATACCGGCTTTGCGGTAGGGGCCGATCTTGCAATTTTTAATGGTGATATTAGAACACCTGATAAGGGTGATATGTTGGGTAGCCGAACCGTTTATTACCCTGTCGTGCTCGCCTGATAACACAATTGGTGCGGACGTGGTAAAGGATATAGGTGCATTACGGCCTGCATACATAGCGCTCACCATGGTGGCCCCGGCTTTTGCAGAGCCGGTATCGATAGATGAAGTTTTAGCATCGCTCGTAGCGCCCCCCTGGTGACAGGACATAAAAGAACTCAGTAATAATAAAAAAACGATACGCGCAATAGCTCTCATAAGGATAACAATCACTAAGCCCTCAGATGAATAGATACATCCCATTGGCTGTGACGAAGTAAATATAATTCAATTTGTCAATTGAACGAAGCCCTGAACTCCAAAGGTGAAAGGTTGGTTTTTGTCTTGAATAATTTGCTGAACGATTGCGAATGCTCAAACCCCAATTCATAGGCAATTTCACTTACGGATAAGCTAGTGGTTGATAATTTCTCCTTTGCCTTCTCCATCAGTTTTTCATGTATATGCTGCTGGGTACTTTGGCCCGTTAATGTTTTGAGTAACCCGCTTAAATAACCTGGCGAGACGTTTAAGGTATCCGCAATGTATTGAACAGTGGGCAATCCCTGTTTTGCCAGGTCTTCGCTGTTGAAATAGTTCGTCAACGTATCTTCCAGCCGGTCAAGAATATGGTGATTGCTTATCTTCCGGGTGATGAACTGGCGATGATAAAAACGGTCGGCATAATTAAGTAATAGCTCCACCTGGGCAATAATGATGTCCTGGCTGAACTTATCAATGTTGGAGTGATATTCCTGCTGAACGTTTTGCATGATGTTTATGATAATTACTTCTTCCTTTTCCGAAAGAAACAAGGCTTCATGCACCGAATAACCGAAATATTCATATTGCTTAATGGTTTTGGCTAAAGGCGTATTCCATAAAAAATCAGGATGAATAAGCAGCATCCACCCCGAACGTTTTAATTCAGTATCTTTATTATGCTCAATTCCAAACACCTGGTTGGGTGCAATAAAAAACATAACCCCTTCATCAAAATCATATTGCTGTTGCCCATACCTGAATTTGGCATCACAATTTCTTTTCAACGAGATGGAATAAAAGTCAAACACAAAATTTGCCGGTTCATTATCCAAATGGTTAATAGCCTCAACATTTATCACGCTGATCAGCGGATGCTCCGGCTTGGGCAGTCCCCTTAGCCGGTGAAATTCGCTAATGGTCTTGATCCGGTATGGTTGTTTGTTGTTCATAATATAAATCATGAGTGTTCGAAAGATTAATTATCGGTATAAATTCCCTCCTCGGGGAGGGGTGTGATGGGTAAGTGAAGTGGCAGGGAGGGGTTTAACGAACTATTTTACCCCTACCTCCTCCTTCCCCGAGGAAGGAATCGCACTATTCCGCCCACTTTTTTCAATCTTTCTAACGTACATAAATATAAACCTGGCCTGCAATTACCAGGCTACTTCTCCTTTACTGTTAAAAAATTTTGCTGTTGGGCCATCATCGCCTAATGTTGCATATTTAACAATAACTTTTGCAGCTTGTTCCGCTGTTTGCAGTCCTTTAAATTGATTCAGATCGGTGGCAGTATAACCCGGCGTAACACTGTTTATTTTAAACTTTGTATTTCTATACTCGTTCGCCAACGTCACGGTAAACGCATTCAACGCGGTTTTGGAACAACTGTAGGCATCATAAATGGCATAGTTGGGATTTTGCGTATTGCTATGAGTATTTAAAAGCCCAATTCGCTTGAAACGTTTACTATTCTCGGCCCGGTTGATCTTTTTAAAAGACTAATAAATTGTTGTGTAGTTTGCACTGCGCCAAAAAAATTGGTTTCAAATACTTTCCGCAAATTTTCCATTTCGACGGCAGATATATTTTGAGGCTGTTCGCCGGCGATACCTGCATTATTTATTAAAACATCTAAAGCCTCAACTTTGGTTTCCAACTCCTGTTGGGCCTGTTTAATAGAATTGATATCAGTAACATCAATGTCTATCCATTCAACAGTCGAAATTCCTGATTCTTTCAATCGGGTTATGGCATCTAAACCTTTGATCTTGTCCCTGCTGCCCAAATAAACAAAATAGCCCAATTGTGCCAATTGTTTTGCTGTTTCAAAACCAATGCCTTTGTTAGCGCCTGTTATCAATACTGTTTTCATTTCATTTTTTTTATAAAATAATCGCCCTTTAATCAAGGAACATCATATCTTCTTCACTCAATTTTATTTCAGTCGCTTTTAAATTTTCCTCGAAATGTTTTAAAGAAGAAGTACCCGGTATGGGCAATATCCAGGGAGAACGGTGCAGCAACCATGCTAAATTTATTTGCGCCTCGGTGGCATTATATTTTTTTGCGATCTCCGCGATCCTGCTATCCTTCTTAGGCATTGATTGGAATAAGGAGAAGTAAGGCACCAATGGTATTTGGTTTTGCTCACAAATGGCAAGCACTTCTTCGCCGCCCCTGGTTGTGCCTCCATGTGCGAGGGTTACGGATTTGCGTTGTGCATGGCCGTACATGTTTTCTACCGTAGCGATGTTTCCCATAGCCATGGCCGTTTGCAACTCATCGGGGCTAACATTACTCACGCCTACATGCAATATTTTACCCTCCTTCTGCATATCGAACATAGCCTGCATTGATTCTTCAAAAGGCACAGCGCCGCCTGCTATCACCCGGAAATGAACAAGGGTTATTTGTTCCAATTTCAGCGTGCTTAAATTATTTTCTATACTGCTGCGCAGATCCCGCGGCCGGTTAAACGCCACCCAGCTTTTATCGGGCTTTCTTGCCCCGCCAACTTTGGTGCAGATCACCAGGTCGGTAGGATAAGGATATAAGGCTTCCGCTATCAGGCGGTTGGTTACATCTTCTCCGTAGTAGTCGGCCGTATCTATAAAATTGATGCCGCTTGTAATACATTGTTTTAATATTTGCAATGCTTCGGTGCGGTTGGCAGGCTCTCCCCAAATGCCTTCGCCGGTAAGCCGCATGGTTCCATATCCGAAGCGTTTTACTATTAGCGGATTTTTACTTTCTGCGGCAATCGTAATTTCTTGAGTATTCATATCAAATTTTGTTTTTCGGTTGATGTTATTAAAAGCTAATGTACTATGATTTAGAATAGGCGGCGGCAAATTCCTTTGCAAAATCAGCCAGTTTTACTTTGCCTAATACTGGCTTGTTGCGGTCATAATCTGCGTATAATATGCCGTTACGCCTGCTTGCATTCATTTCAACAAAGCCTTTGGCAATATTGGGGTTCATTCCTGCAGCTATCATACCATTCAGCAGTTGCTCATCAGGGATTACCAGCCATTTCAAACCAGGATTACCTATCGCCCCGCCTAAAATATGTGCGACCTCATTAGGAGAAACCTCATCGCTTGTGATGTAACGGATTGTTCTGCCCTCAAAAGGCTTTTCAATCTCCTCAGCAATAACGGCCGCTATATCCAAAGGCGAAACCCAGGGTTCCTTGTCATCACCGCCATAGTTTGAAATGATCGCATCCTGTGTTTTTATGGTTGGGATAAACGCAAGCATATTGTAATAAAAACCAACCGGGCGCATAAATTTAATGGAAACATCATCCGGCAATTGGTTCATGATGGCTTCAGCATAATAATGAAAAGCAAGGATGCCATTACCTTTATCAGTATGCGCCCCAATGCTGCTCAGGTGAATTACCTTTTTCACGCCTGCCTGTTCAATAGCCTGTTTAAAATTATTGGCGATATGGGTGATAGCCGCATTTACATCAAGACTATGATCAAAGAAACTGCCTGCCCCCAATGCTTCCATGGTGTAAACAACATCCGCACCGGTAAAAGTGGCTGCTAAAAAATCAGCATCTTCCATTGTACCGATTGCCGCGATGGCACCTAATGCTTCAATGTCCTTTTGTCTTTCCGGTTTACTGCTGATCACTGTAACCGAATGTCCTTTTTGCAGCAAATCCCCGGCAAGTGGTTTGCTGATATGTCCTAACGAACCTGTTAATATGATTTTCATAGTTGTAATTTTTTTGATACTGCAAAGTTGCGCAGCAACAAGCCAACTGATGTAGCCGAATCTGCTGTTGTTGTAGTCAAAATCAGGGTGGGTTTTCGAATCAAAGATTCACCATGAATTGGGATTGTAATTTTTAAAGCAATATCTTAGTTCCTATCCTATGAAAAAGATTCTTATTCTTGTCCCACTGCTCATTTTCCTGCTCTGCAACCAGGCGAAATCAGATAACGTGATCATTAAAGGCAACAAGTTCTGGACGATATTTTTCTCCCCGTTCGACAATTACCCCGGTATTGTAAAGCTACGGGAACGCCTGAGGGATTACAGCAGCAATTGTACCGAAGATAACTGCTCGTTTTTGTCGACCTGGAAGATAGTGCACAACCATTTAATGCTCGTGAAAATTCAGAACTGTCAGTGTAATACCAAAAATCAAACGGCCAACTTAAAAAGCCTGTTTGGCAACCGTGTGAAAAATGGCATGATGCCCGCATATTGGTTTACCGGTGAAATTTGGGTCACCAATACCAAGCCTAACAGTTGGGGAGGGATGTTTGCTACATCGTGGCCAAGCGAGACACGTTTGATCGTAGATAAGGGTGTGGTTACTTCCATAAAAGATTTTGTGTACCCTGTGCCGGTAAAAACCATTTATTTTAAAAACAGCGACTCGCTCAATAATTTTATTTACACTCACCTGGATTGGACAAAGTTCCGCAATCTGCCGCAGACCAGTCGCAGGTCTTACTTCCTTTTTGATCAGGACGCCAAAGGGTATATAACCAACGTTACCTATGATAAAAACGGAAATAACGCCCAAACTTTTAACAAAGATGAAATGGACGAAATTAACCGGGTATTAGGATTGGTGCAATGGCCGGTATTTTACTATCATGGGCAACCGGTCAAAGTTTTCAGGGGGATTGACGTTGTCATCAGTAAAGAAGTGCGGGACAAATACACCAAACAAAATTGATATTAACTATTTGATGACAGGAAAAAAACTTCATTCCTGTTTATGGCCTTACCGCCCAGGCCAGGCCATCGGCTCCGCGTACATCAATATGCCCGGTCACTTCCAATGTCTTTAGATCAACCACGGCTACATAATTATCACCCGTGCAGCCAATAAATGCGCGCGATCCGTCGTCATCCACCAGGATGCCCGCCGCGCCGTGGCCGGTACTCAGCCGCTTGATCTCTTGATGTGTTGCAACATCGAAAATAAACAAGTCGCCGGTCCGCAGACTTGTTACCAGCACGCGCTTCCCGTCGGGCGTAAACTTTAGCCGGTTGGCTCCTGTAACTTTGGCATCAAGGCTGGCTGTTGCCTTTTTGGTAGCAAGGTCGATGATGGTAATAATTCCGTCATCAGCGCCCGCTGTCCATAATTCCTTGCCATCCGGCGATACGTCAAAGCCTTCCGAACCTTTATCTACTGGGATAAGCGTTTGTACCCAGTCCTCGTGGGGCGGTGGTGTAAAGCCATTTGGAAAAGCTTTGGGTTTGATCAGGCTATCCGCCAGAATGCTTACCGTTGCCGATGCTACATTGGTGGTGTACACCTTTTTTTCATCGGGCGTTACGTAGATCATGTGCGTACGGTCCTGCCCGGTTCCCATCGCCCAGTCGAACTTCCCGGTTGCCGGGTCATACCGCCCAACAGCCTTGGCCCCTTCAGCGCTGAACCATACTTTGCCGCCAACAAACTCCAGGCCATGCGGGCCGTTCAGTGGTTTGGTATCCAAAGTAGGTAAAGCTTTCTGCCCCACAAGGTCTATCACGTTGATCTCGTGCAGGCTGCCACCACCGTAAATAGAAACATAGGCCGTTTTTCCATCAGCCGAGGCGATCACCTCGTGCGGATCGGTACCGACCGGCACACGTGCGATAACTTTTAACGTACCCGGATCAATTATGGCCAGGATATGGTCGCCTTTTGACAGCGCAAGTAACGTGCGTGCTGGTGTAGATTGGGCGAAACACGCAGTTGCAACGAAAACTAATGTTACCCATAAAAAATTGACAGCAACTAACCTGGTCAAGCTGTATCTCGGATATTTAATAGTCATAAGCGGCTGATTATGCAGAACTCTTTTCATGTGTTTTCAAATTGAGAAACAAATATAGTTAACCCTTGTTCGGCTTTTTTTGCGATTACCAGGCAAATCGACGTTAACCCATAGGTTATCGACCGGGCATTGTTTTTAATCGACCCATCTCTCCATTTCCCTCAAAGATTCCTTTGGATAAACCGTGAGCGTTATTTATTACTGAGAAACCGATTGCCTGCTCAAAAGAGAACGTAACAGCACGGCTAAATTCCGGAATTTGCAGAATATCAATGCATTAAATTCTTGCTAATTTATAATCAATGCAAAAAAAGTATTAAATTTAGCATATACTTAATGCCTTAGCCATGCCGATATTCATGGATGTCCATATTGTTCCCGGTGTAAAAGCAAAAGATGTTGCTGAGGCGCACCGTTTGGACATGCTTCGCCAACACGAACATGGCTGCAATTGCATGACCTATTGGATAGATGAAGCCCGCGAAAGTATTTTCTGTCTTGTCGAAGCCCCGGATAAGCAATCCGTGGAAGAGATGCACAGTAAAGCGCATGGTCTTGTTCCAAATAAAATTATCCAGGTAAATAGTAACCTGGTGGAGGCTTTCCTGGGCCGCATCTATGATCCTTCGGATGCACAAATATCAAATGAGGGGCTGAAAGTATTTGCCGACCCTTCTTTCAGGATTTTATTAGTTACAAAAACGACTGACCCCGTTTTGCTGAAACATCAATTAGGAGATGAGAAAACGGGCGAATTATTAAGCGCGCATACCAGCATCATACGAAAAAATATTTTACAACATGGCGGGCGGGAAGTTGAACATGAAGGAAGCGGTTTTGTTGTCTCATTTTCTTCAGCGTCCGAAGCGATCGCATGTGCATTGGCGATCCGGAAGGAAATGCCGGGTTCCATTTCAGAGCAAATTGATCTTAAGTTGGCGGTGAATGCAGGTGAACCGGTTGAGCGTAGTGAGCACCTGTTTGGAGAGACCATTCAATTCGCATCAAACATGTGCCGTATCGCAAAGGAAGGGAGGATTGCCATAGCATCATCCGTAAAAGAATTGATCGCGGACGACCTTTTCCAGAAAGAGCGAAAATATTTCCTCAACCTTTTACCGCATGATGAACATCTATTGAAATTATTGTTCACCAAACTGGAGGAGAACTGGCAGGATGCGGATTTCGATATGTCAGATTATTGCGATGCAACTGCCATGAGTGGTTCACAATTGTACAGAAAAACGATAGCCCTTACAAACTTGTCGCCCAATTCGCTTGTAAAAGATTTCAGGCTGCATAAAGCAAAAGAGCTGATGAGAAAACGGTATTACAATATTGCACAGATAACTTTCGATTCGGGCTTTACCAGCGCTTCTTATTTCACCAAATGCTTTAAAAAGAAATATGGGCTCCTACCGATGACCTATCTCGAATTGCTCCATTGAGGATATTCTCTCCGGTTAAATTTTACTACTTATTGACGGATTTGTTTCATGCGGTTTGCTATTTATTGAATGATTTGTTATATCCTTTCGCTACTTGCTGATGGTATATTCGATTATTCTTAAACAATTAAATCTCAATGTTATGAAAACTTTCAAAATCACCACCCTGCTTCTGGTCATTATCCTGTTCAGCGGCATGATCGCCAAAGCACAAACAACAACAGCAAAAGACAGTTCATCCAAATCAAATTCAACAACAATGAAAACTTATCTTATCGAAAGGGACATCCCTAACGCAGGTAAACTGACCCCCGAGCAGTTAAAAGCTATTTCACAGAAATCAAACAGCGTGCTACAACACATGGGGCCTCAAATTCAATGGGTAGAAAGCTATGTAACCGGCAACAAAATTTTCTGTGTGTACAAAGCAGAGAATGAAGACCTCATCCGCGAACATGCTAAAGAAGGAGGTTTTCCTGCCAATGTGATCACAGAAATTTCAACAACCATCAGCCCCGCTACCGGTAAAGAGTAATAAAAGAGAAGAAAAAATCTGTTCAAGAACCCGCTCAATGCGGGTTTTTTTATGCAGAGTGCGAAGAATGGTATTTTGTTTGAACTTCTACCCCTTTGGCGAGTGTTTGATATACCACGCAATATCTTTCTGTAAGTTTTTTGAGGGCCGATATTTGCTCTTCACCTGCATCGGTATCCAGGTCAAATTCCAGCCGGATATTTTTAAAGCCAACGGGAGCTTCTTTACTTACACCTAAAGTGCCTTTGAAATCAAGGTCGCCTTCTGCTCTCACTGTTCCGCTTTTGATATTCACCTCGATAGCCGTTGCCACCGCCTGTAAGGTAACACCCGCGCAAGCCACCAATGCTTCCAGCAGCATATCGCCGGAGCACGCAAGCATGCCTGTGCCTCCCGTAGCGGGATGCAGCCCCGCTTCCACGATGGCTTTGCCGGTTTCCACTTTACAGGAAATGCCTTCGCCGATCTTTCCTTCTGCTTTCAAAGTGATGATCGCCGACTCTGGCTGCTCGCGGTATTTATCTTTGAGCGGGGCCTGGAGGCTTTTGAGTTCTGTTACATTCATGATTACAAGTTTAATAAAAAAATCCGACAGGAACAGTTTACATGACCGGATGTAAAGCCCCTTATGGGGCAATTCTGGAACTGCTTTGTAGAAGATCAGAGGAAAATAGGGCTCTTATTAATGATTTTGAATAGAGGTTCGAGCTCAGTGTGCGGACAAACAATGAGAAAATTTTCTTTGTCAATTTTCTATAGGATTAAAACTTTTAGTAATTTAGTTCCATAGGTAACGGATGATGAAATCAACGCTAATAAAATTCTGGCCTTTCAAATTGAATAGCTGGCTGGCCTTATCACTTTTGTCATTTATTACGGCATTACCAGTTGGTAGTACGGCTTTCGCACGTACCAGTGGGGATTCCGTAATATTGCTGGCCAAACAAGCGTACGTATATGGCTTTCCACTGGTCATGATGTACGAAACGGAACGCTCAGCGGTAAATCATAGAGAGCAAACCTGGGGAAGTGTGTTTGCACCTATTAACCAGTTTGGTCATTTTCGTGCCTTCCCCGATGCAACTTTTAAAGGTGTCGTTAAACCGAATTGCGATACCTACTATTCCAGCGCCTGGCTCAATCTGGCACAGGAACCGCTGGTTTTGACCGTGCCTGATACAAAAGGGCGTTTTTATTTGCTCCAGATGATGGATGCTTACACCAACGTATTTGCTTCGCCGGGCAAAAGGACAACCGGAACGGCAGCACAAACAATTTTGATCACCGGCCCGGCTTATACCGGCACTGTGCCAGTAGGTATGCACCAGATTAAAGCGCCAACCAATATGGTCTGGATACTTGGAAGAACACAAGTAAATAGCGCAATGGACGGAAAAGATGTGGTTTATAAAATACAAGACGGCTATACGCTTACACCATTAAGCAAATGGGGCAGCAAATACCAGCCTGCAAAAGGTGTGGTTGATAGCAGCATCAGCCGCAATCCGTCTGCTTTTGTTGAAGGCATGGACATTAGCACATTCTTTGCAGTTTTAAACGACCAGCTGGCAAGAAATCCGCCCCCGGCGGCTGACAGCGTGATCTTGCGCAAAATCGCCGCCATTGGAGTTGGACCCGGAAAGCAATTCAACCCGGGTGCTTTTGACAGCGAAACACAAGCAGCTATGAAAACCATTCCTGGTAATATTCAGCAGCAATTAAGATTTTTTTCTACCAAAGCCGGGAGCATCGAAAACGGATGGAATATATCGCGGAAGGGCTTAGGAACGTATGGTACAAATTATAGATTAAGAGCGCTGATCGCACTGATCGCTTTGGGTGCTAATTTGAATGCAGATGCCTCTTATCCAATTTGCCAATCGGATGCTAACGGTAATAAATTAGACGGCGAAAAAAAATATTCTATACATTTTGATAAAGGACAGACACCTCCCGCCAATGCCTTCTGGTCGCTGACTATGTACGGCCCGGATGATTTTTTGGTGGCTAATCCCATTCAGCGTTACAGCATCGGGGATCGAAGTTCATTGAAATACAATACGGATGGCTCATTGGATATTTTTATTCAGAATGAACAACCGGTAAATGATAAAGAGGCTAACTGGCTGCCTGCTCCAAAAGGGCCTTTCACCCTAACAATGCGCATTTATTGGCCGAAAGAAGCATTTTTAGACGGTTCATGGAAAATCCCTGCAGTGAAATTGGCAAATGATCAATAGCTTAAACGAAAGGCCGGAACCAGTGTTTTTTTATAAATTGTCGCCGCTGTCCTAAGTTGTAACTTCGGATGGATAGCTGGTAGATTATATCTACAGTAAAGCAAAAAAAAGCCCTCAACTTTCGTTGAAGGCTTCCAGTAGCCGATATTGGACAATTCTCGAACTATTTTCTGGAAGATTTAAGGAAAATTGCCTTTTAAATTATAGGTTTGAGCCAAGTTTGGGGAAACCCCGCGGAAAAATATCACGCGCTAAAGCGACCCCCTCATTTGAGTGTGCGCAATAAAAAAACTTCTCCATCAGTCCATTTCCTCCAGGTTTTTTAAGCGGAAGATCTCGCGGGCGATCAGCTTACTGTTGCAGCCGAGTTCCTCCAGTGTACAGCAAATTGTTTTGATCCTCGCGGGCATATCTCCAACCGTCTCCATCAGATCAATATGCAATAGACAGGTATCTTTTATGTATTCCTGTCCCTTCAATTGGCTGAACAGGCGGTAAGCCGCTTCACGGTCATTGCCAAAGAAATACTGCCCATAATCCACGAAACCCTGGGTTGTTTTCAGGCTCAATAAGATATAAAACTGTGTTTCCATAGCATCTAAAATTCAAAAAGCCCCTGCAAGCAGGAGCCTTTTGGTTCAAAACAATAAAGCACTTATTTAATCTCGATCTGGCGGCGCACCATTTTGGCTTCTTCGAGTTTGGAAATTTCGATGTGCAGGATGCCGTCAATATAGGAGGCGTCAATCCGGCTGTCGTCGGCGCCTTCAGGCATCGTGAAGGAACGCACGAAAGAACTGTAGCTATATTCGCGTTTACTGTAGTTCTTGTGGTTGTCCTGGTGATCGGATGATTGCACCACTGAAATGGTCAGCTGGTTGCGTTCCAGATTCAGTTTGAAATCTTCTTTTTTCAGACCAGGCGCAGCCAGTTCCACATGGTAGCTATTTTCGCTTTCGCTGATGTTCACCGCAGGTACGCGGGTCACCATGCGGTCATTGAAAAATGTGTCGTTAAAAATAGATTCGAAAACATCATTAAAGCCTGGCAATAATGCGTTGTTTTTGTTTGGATTAAATTTAACTAAGGTCATGGCCTTTTCTCCTTTAAATAAATTAAAAAATAACGAACAATAATTAATTAAACTATTGAATGGCAATACAAGCGGTATGCCAATGCACTCCCGCTGAAAAATTTTCAGTTTTAAGCTGAAAAATTTTCAAAGATAGGTGTCATTTTTTCAGTATTTGAAAAAGATGTAAAGCGGATCACATCTCTCCGGGATCGGTCAGATCGTTTGTCAACGTAGTAATATCTTGTATGACTTTATCCAGTTCTTCCGCTGCTTTTTTCAGCATAGGGATGATCACGGCGTTTGGTGAATCCTCCAATTTGAATAGTTGGGCAAGCCCAAGGATATTGGCTAACGGTGCACGTACCCGGTGCGACTGTATCCAGGCGATGTCACGCAGGCGCGCGTTTTGTTCTTCGATCCTTCGCAAATGCTCCTGTTGTACGGTGATGTCCCGTAGGAAACAATTCACTCCGATGACATCTTCATGCAGGTCACGAATCGGGTTAAAGCTTAGTTCCTCGTAAATTTTCCTGCCATCCGACTCCCGCTGCCGTACGATGCTAAACGCCTCGCCCTCGAACGCCCGCTCATAGCTTTCGAAAAAAAGCTTTACCCTGTCCTGTTCAAAATCGGCATTGGTCACCTCGGTTTCGCTTTTCCCGGTCAGTTCCTGTACCCGGTCCCAGAAAGCCTGGTTGCCGGTAATAATATGGGATTGCCTGTCCACTGACCAGATCAGATCGCGGGTATTATTAATGATAGCCCGGAGGTTCTGCCCGTCGTTGTAGATTTTTTCCTGGATTTTTTTTTGCTCCGTAATATCCACGAAATATACCGCGATACCATCTTTTGTCGGGTAGACATTCATCGAACCCCAGACGCCCAGCGGCGCATATAATTCTTCAAAGTGCACACTCACCCTTTCGGTCATGGCCCGCTCGTATTCGGCGTAAAACCGGCCTTCCCTCGATCGCGGGAAAAAATCCCAGAGGTTTTTGCCCATTACTTCCTCCCTGTTGCAGGAAAGAGCCTGTTCGGCCGCCTTGTTGATAAAGGTCACCTCCCAGTTTTTATTCAGTGCGTAAAAGCCGTCCGTGATACTGTCAAGCATATTTTCCAGTTCGGCGGATTTCTCCTTCATGATCGTTTCGGCCCTTTTCTTTTCGTCAAGGTTAAAGACCAACGCCTGCCTGGCCGCCCGCCCTTCAAAACGGGTATCATGGGTGTAAACCTGGACCTCAAAAGTGCGGCCTTCCTTGTTCCGGTGCAGCCAGCGACCCGCATCCAGACGGTTTTCCTGGAGCGCTGCATGGAACTTCAGGAAAGCGGGAATCTCTTCCGGCGGCCTGATGTCGGTCACCTTCAGGTCAAGGAATTCTTCCCTACTGTAGCCGTATTGTTCGATGGCCGCATCGTTAACTGCAAGGAAGCGGAACGTTTGATAGTCATAGATATACATTGGGATGGGCAGCTCATCGAATAAGCGGTTGTAGTCGCCTGATCCTGATCTTATCCTGCGCCGTAGTTTAGTAATCAGGTTGTAAAGCACCGCTGCTACCAGCAAAATAAATAGAAACGCGAAAACAGCACCTGCGACAGTCATGGGGTAAAAACGGTTAGTGTGCGGAAGAGAGTGCAATTTAGGGTTTTTATTGACCAATCCCGCAAGCATTATTTCATACTGTTAAGGCCGATTTTGGGCAAAAAATAAGGGCAAGTCAATTGTAAAAATCGATTTGACCAGTAAGGTAGGGTCGATCCGCTAACCAGCGGACATGAATCCTTCGCTCTAATTAGCTGAGCTACCAAATTTGTGCCGGATAATACTCCAGGCAAAGGATCTTCCGTTGGCCGTTTTTAGCTGAACTTCCCTTTTCATTGCCTCTGGCTTTGTTTGATATTCTTCAGTATAAGCAATTACCCAGGGGCGATACCTGATTGTATGTCCTTTTGTTGCTAATTCGTTATGAGAAAGGAAACGGTTGGCTAAATCGGAAGTAAAGCCTATATAAATTTGGTCGTGTTTTTGTGAATAAAGGACGTAGACTGTGAACATGATTCTAAGATAAAACAAAAAAGCCACCCGAAGGTGGCTTTCTGCAATGTAGCCGACATTGGACAAATTTCGAACTTTTTCTTGGAGGACTTGCGTAAAATGGCCTTTTAGAAAAAAGTTCGAAATGCAGAAAGGAAGTTCTCGAACTTTTTTCTGTGCACTCGAAAACACTTTAGTGGTCTTTCGCTAACATTTACCTTGTTTTCGGAATACCGTCAATTGGGTTCTATAAGATTGATCAAAAAACCAATTCAACTCCACTTTTTAACCCCTCATCATATTTTTCTTTATTGAACTTATACAGATAAGGTGGCCGATGACCGCTAATTTGTCTTTTCTCGTTCAGTTTAATAATGATACCTGTAGCTAATAGCTTTTTCGTGAAATTTCGGTCATCAAGCGGTTTAGCCAGGATGGTTTCATACAAGCTATGTATTTCCGGGAGCGTAAATTTCTCTTCCAGCAACTCGTACCCTATCGGATAATGCGCAATATGAAGCCTTAGGGCTTTTAAAGCTTCTTTGATGATCAATTCATGATCGAACATCATCGGGGGTAACTCGTTTACTGGCCACCAACGGCAGTCAGCTTCAAATTCAGCTTTCTCTATTTTAACTTTTGAAAACTCAGTAAGCGTGTAGAATGCAACCGAAACGAAATAATCGAATATCCAGGAATCTTCAGAAATTTCATAGCCGGTCACCTCGGAAATATGCCTCGCCGTAAAACCGCTATCCTTCACTCGCTGAGGGTTGCCGAAGGACCGAAACTGTTCAAGGAATAACCCCTTCAATCCGGTCCGCATATGAGCTACCCTGGCAGCAGCTTCTTCGATTGATTCACTCCTCTGTATATATCCCCCTGTGACAGTCCATTTATCCAGTGTATAAGGTTGTTGAAGTAAAACCTTAAGTTCCTTTTCGTGATAACCGAATATTACATTATCAACGGCCACATTTAAAAGAAATTTTCCCGAATTTTTGAAGAAGTCTGAAACCTCGTTATTCGTCATTTTGATTATTTAAAAACAGTACAAATATACAATTTTATGTCTTTTCGTAAAAAATACGGATTGAAATTTGGAAATGGCTTTTATTTTTACATACCTTTACGTAAATTTTACGAAAAGGTACTATGAAAGCTCTCTTTCAAAATATAATATTATGCTGTTTCTTGCTATTGGCATCCACTCTCATTAGCCAGGCGCAGGATTCAAGGGCAATATCATTTGACAGGAATTGGCGCTTCCGCAAGGACACTTTGACCGGTGCTGAAAAACCCCAATATTCAGACAAGGATTGGCGGCTACTTAACCTGCCGCATGATTGGAGCATCGAAGATCTGCCAAATCAGAAAGACGGCGAAGTGCAAGGGCCTTTCACGAAAGCATCTGTTGGCAAAGCAGCAAACGGGTTTACCGAAGGGGGTATAGGCTGGTACCGCAAAACGTTTACCCTAAACAAAACTTACCAGGGCAAAAAAACCTATATCCTGTTTGATGGGGTTTATATGAACTCGGACGTGTGGATCAACGGTCATCACCTGGGCAATCACCCTTACGGCTATACTTCATTCTCTTATGATTTGACTAATTTTCTGAACCCGGTTGGCAAACCGAATGTAATTGCGGTTCGGGTTGACAATTCGGGGAAGAACAGTCGTTGGTATTCGGGCTCCGGAATTTACCGGCATGTATGGTTATTGCCGGTTAACCCCATACATACGAAACTTTGGGGGAATTATATCACAACGCCTGTAGTTTCCAAAGGTAAAGCCTCTGTAAGTATTCAAACGGCTATACAAAACACGTCCAATAACCGGGGGGCGATTGTTGTAAAGATCGATCTTCTTAATTCACTGGGCCAGGTTGTGGCTTCACAGAAACAACCCCTGACTGTTCCGGCTGACAGTACTGCTACCCTCACACAAAAATTAACTGTTAACCATCCCAAATTATGGGGACTGGACAACCCCGTATTATACAAGGCCAGGGTTTCCCTAATTGCAGATAATCAAGTCATTGATCAAACTATCACGCCTTTCGGTATCCGCAGTTTGAAATTTGACGGACAAAAAGGACTACTGCTCAATGGGCAGGTCATAAAACTAAAAGGTGGCTGCATACATCACGATCTCGGGCCGTTAGGCGCTGCCAGTATTGACCGGGCTGAAGAAAGGAAAGTTGAACTGATCAAAAAAGCCGGATATAATGCACTTCGTACAAGCCACAACCCTCCTTCGCCGGCGCTGCTGGCTGCATGTGACCGCCAGGGCATGCTGGTTTTGGACGAAGCTTTTGATATGTGGGAGAAAGCGAAGAATCCGCAGGATTATCACCTTTACTTTAAAGACTGGTCGCAGCGCGACCTGGAATCGATAATTCTAAGAGACCGGAATCATCCATCCGTGATCATGTGGAGCATTGGCAACGAAATTTTTGAAGCGCCAGACTCTTCTGGGTATCGTAATGCAAAACGCCTTTCAGACGAAGTGAAGAAGTTAGATCCAACCCGCCCGGTTACAGACGCCATCGTTTTTTTGCCAGGGTATACCCAAAAACCCTGGGCAGCTTACGAACCGCATGTGGCAAATCTTGATGTCGACGGTTACGGGCTAAAAGCAACAGGTGTGTTTTTTTTCTGAACTACTTGTGAAATTAATCACTGGCCGGATTTGAACCGACGTCCTTCCCGATATCATCAGGATGTTCTAACCGATGTAACACCTGTTTACGGCACCTTTTAAAAGAAGAGCAACAATTAACCAGCGTTTGGTTTTTGCGTGACAGGCGAAGTAACGCTGATCTACGGCATCTTCTTTATTTCTTAAGGGCGATGGCAATATGCGCTTGCACTGCTCTACCAACTGAGCTACAATGGGATTTACTTCCAAAGGCCGGGGTCGAACCGGCGACACAAAGTAGCGCATATTTACGGCACCTTAATATTTAGTTTCTTAAAAAAGGGTAAAAAGCAACAAGTGAAATGCACCTTGTGGTGCTCCTGCTCTAACCAAACTGAGCTACACCGGCCTAAACCAATGACCGGATTTGAACCGGCGACCTGGACGTTAAATGCGAAGTAACACTCATTTACGACACCTTTTTATTTTCAATCTCTTTAAAAACAAGGGCAAAAAATAATATGCCATTCATACCCGTCCGTAGCTAATGCCCGGCAGCGGGTCCTGGTCGAAGTAAGACTTATTTACGACACCTTCTTTTTTCTAAAGTCCTCTCCACCTGGAGAGGATTTAGGTGAGGCTAAGGAGCAACAGGCGAACGCGGGCCGGGGGAACGCTCAGGGACTCGAACCCTCAGCATGTTTAACCACACTGCCCACCCCCTCAATGGCGCGAAGTATCCCGTTTCTACGGCATCCCTATTTTTTAATTTCTTTTAAAAGTATGGGGCGTTAGCTTCCCCATACTTGGTTTTACAGTTCTATGTTATTGATAGCATCCAAAGCCGAGCCTCCGTTTTCTAGGGCAGCTAACACCTCAAAAACTTTGTCGCTCCAGCCGGCTATTAGATAAACATTATTGCGCAGTATTTGCAATGGCGCTTGTCCGTAACCTTTCAGGTCGAACAAGTAGAGGTTCGCGTTTGGCGATACCTCCGCCTTGTAGCGTAACCACAGGTTTTGGATATGGTCGGCGGTGTTATTGCTGTTCCATAATTGGGCATCGGTAAATAGAAACACTTTGTCTATTTCTACCCTGCGCTGTAATATATCTTTAATAACCAGGTAGCCATTGGTAGCATAACCCACCTCGCCCTCGCGGCGATAAAACTCCTGTACATTACCTAATATATTGTTGCGTGGCGCTGTTATGGTTTTCCATTTATCACCAAACATACCAACCTCCACGTTTTTACAACGGCTTTGCAACAGCATAGCCAGCATTAAGCCCACATCGTACAGTAGTATCTTGCTTTTGGCCGATACAGGTATCTGCATCGATCCCGAAACGTCGCACGCTAACAGCACACGGGTATCATGGTCGAAACCTTTTATATTGGCAGCACTTGCCTGTACGGCTTTTTCCAAAGCATCCAGCAACTCGCCGGTGTACCCTTTGTTTTGACCCTGCATTAAAGCGGTCAGTTTTTTAACCAGGCTTTGCGCAGGCACTTTGGTTACCACCGGGTTGATCAGCTCGCGGTAAGCTGCCAGATAACGGAACGGAAACTGCTTTGCCTTGGCAACCTCATCCGCATCGGCTAAACGGGCGCATACTTTTTCAAAATGCGCGTAGCTTACGCCGGCTTCCTGTATGTTACGCAGGTTACGCAGCAAAGCCATATAACCCAGCTTGCCGCTGTCTATCAGTTCCTCCCACTTGGCACGGAACGCCATTGCCTTAGCCTCCTCGCTATCAAAGCTTAACTGGCCCAGTGCTGATAGCTCGGTTTCCCAGGTGTAAGGCGTTTGCAAAGTGCCATTCACAATTTTGTTGAACAGTACCTGCTGCAATTCATCCTTTGCTTTAGGGTGAACCAGGAACAAGGCGTCGCGCAGTTTGATAGCGCCATCGCGGTTGTACTTGGCAAACTGGTACTCATCGAAACGGTTGAACGCGGTTGTTAAACCCTTCTGCAATTGCTTTGATAAGCGGTTCAGCTTTTTAGGGCCTTTGCGCTCATTCATCAACTCGTAGCAGGCCAACAGTTCGGTGATCTCATCCGCACGACCAATTACGCCGTCTGTAACCCGGGCAACCAGATTGTCGCCCGAGTGCAGCTTAGCCAATTCGGTAACCAGTACCAGCGGTACCGAACGCATATACATTTTAGTGCGGGCATATACAGCCAGCTTACCTACAAACGCAGGGTCGCATTTGGCTATCAATGCGCGCACGCGGTTCATGCGGTCCTCGTTCTTTTCGTAGAACGAATCATTCAGGCTCCAGGTAACTACAGCAGTGTAGAGTTCCATTTCGGCGCTCATCACAAAGGCTTTTGCGCCCTCGTAGTTGGTAACCTGTGTTTTAGCCTTGTTGAGTAAATTAAATTTCATTGGGAACCTCCCTTTTTTGTTTTGTTAGAACAAAGATTGAGGGGCACTGCGCAGTGTATTTGCGCAGATGAAAAATATTTTGAAAAAAGTGACTTTTTTTTGCGAAAAGTGCCCGAAGAGAGACTCGAACTCTCATGAGAATTTCCATAAACCTAAACTGTCCTATTTTAAGGGCGTTCCATTTTTTAGATGTGGAACACTTTGGAACGGCATCAAAAGTTAAAAATATTAACTATGAATGTACTGACAAAACAGTGTCAGCACATTCATCAAACAGGTTGCGTAAATTTGTATATACTACAAACACTTACATGCCCCACCATCGGGTGGCTGGCATTCTATCATATTATAATTAGTTGTGAAACTAATTGAAGCTGTTCTTTGACATATTGATTCGCCGGGTTGGGTAATTGTAATTTGGCTTTTAGGGGCGTGTATTGCAAATCCCAAGCAACGTGAGAGATTAAAATAAACTGAATTTGATTGGAATTCGTTGAAAAAATCTACCGGTAAGAATTGCATTTCTAAAAAATCCTTATATTGCAGGTAATCTGTCATTAACACAACGGTCGTGATTGTGTCATAAGTCCACTATTAATGGGCCTTTCTATAATTTTATCAACATGTAGTCGTTTGTCAACAAAATGTGGAAACGTTGATAAATTGTCAGGCAACGCAAGTTGGATTGTTAATAAATTTATTACATCGCAGATTAATGACATACTTAAGACACGCCGGAAATACCTAATTATCAGACAGTTTTGTCCAATTAATTGGCTTCTAGCTCATTTTTTTTATAAGGGGTGCCTGATATATGCATTTTGGTACTGAACTTGCAGGGTAAACGTGCGAAACATTTGGATTGGAGAATTCGTAATAACTATGGACAAAGTAATTCAAAAAAAATATTTGGTTGATAAGCTCACAAAAAATGCTGTGGCCATATCGCCAGTTGGATCAGGTCATATTCTAATTAATAAAGGACTTGCTTATCTGACCGCCCGAACTTACTATGTTAAGTTTGTTAAGAAAATAAATATGGGGGGGCATGGATTTGTATCCGCCGCCCCTGAGGGACTTAAATCTGGACGGTGGAGCCACCGTACTCTGGGGCAAACTGTTCGCCGTGACGGTGCCAGAGTTTTTAAGGAGAAACTTATTGACCGGGTCTATACTGAGATTGCGGAAGTTATTATTCTACCCGCTCAAAATCAGACCCTTAATAAACAGGAAGTAAAGAAAAGTGCTAAGTATGTTGACAATTATTTGGAAGAAGTCAAACACATGATGTCACAAGTAGAATCCATGAAGCAACTTGAAATTATGCTAAAAGACAAAACTGCTAACATTTCCATTACCCATAATGCTATGAGCGAAAGATCATATACATCTCATCAGTTTATGGTGATTGACCGTTATATGGAAGAAGATTTCGAGCCAGGAGAGAAAATCTCTAAAGAGGAACAGGAAATCATTGACCGCTTTAAATCGCTGCCGAGAAATGAACGGGATGCAGAATATGCGCGTCTAAAAAAGACTTTTTTTAGTCTTAAGTAATCATCAGATGATACGGCCTGAGGGCTTATAGTCCCTTAGAATTTGACGGCTTCGTGAGCCAAAGTCCAGTTTAAAATGCCCCTTCCACGATTTACCCTCCTTTTTCCAGAATAAATAGCCTTCTTCTTTCGAAATAAGTTCCTGAAGGTCTTTTTCCTGCCGACCGTTAGACCTGATGATTTGATCAAAGTCTTGCTGTCCTTTTCTGCCCATCAGGTAACCCAGTTTCCCCCAGATCAGGTAACCGATCCATTTTATACCTGAATTATCATTACGGTAAGCTTCACCGCGAAGGACGCTAAATGCAAATATGGAAGCCACAGCGACCTGATTTTTCACCCATTGCTCCGCGAGTCCGACCCTTGATCCATTTTTAACAAACGACTGGTTGTAAATCATTCTGTTAGCCGGATAAATGTATACCCGGAGTTCCAGTATGTCGGGACTGGAAATATCAACCCCGATAAAATCTGAACCACGTTGAATATTGCAGGTAACTTGAACAGCAGGATCACTGACATCGGCGTGAATGCCCAACAGGCCAGTCAAAGCGATGACTTCAAAATCATGAAAATCTCCAGGTGTCTGATAACTGCGTCCGGTAAACATTGAAATCATATGATATGGTTTAAGCCTTGAAAGATAACAGTTTATGCAAAAAGAAAAAAATATTAATCACATTGATTTCGTATTCCATGAAAATGGCAACAATTTCTTATCGATATTAAAAAAATTTTCCTCCCAGACATTGTTCGACGAAGCTCTTGGCTTTTAAATGCTTAAGCGACAGTACATAGGCATATGGATTGCTCCCGCGTCCTTTATAATAATCTATTCCTTGTCCCGCAAGTTTTGTTCCGCCCACGCTTACAATTCCAGCCGTGGCAATGATGGGTCCAAGACCAGACGCGAAAGCAGGAATCGAAAGGCCAAGGATTGTGCCGACAGCTGTTAGCTTCATGCTAATCATCGCGCGGCGAAGGTCTTTTACTCCGAGCTCTATATCCTTTTTCCGTGCGTTTAACATGTCCGTCAATGCTGTGGGATTATCTACCGTTCTCAGGTCTTTCACCAACTCATTTATCTTATTATAAAAAAGATGCTGTTCATCGCTATGGTTCTTTCTGAATTCCAGAATCTTTTTGATTGGGATATCTCCAATGTTTTCAGGGACAACTGATTCGATTGCCAATGTAGCCAAAAGCAATCCGGTATCAATTTGGCCTTGAACAATATCCTCTTTTGTGCCAATTTGGGCTGACCTGATCAAAGGTTCAAAAATGGGATCATCTGTTACAACGGGCAAATAATCGTGCTTCGCCATTTCATTGGCCAGGTAGCTCATGTAAATTGCTCCAGGCACAGGTTGAAAAGTATAATAATCTGAATTTTTCTTCTGAGACGCCAGTCCTGATTGTACTGCCTTCACTTTTAAGGCTGAGGATATCTTAAGATCATGTATATCGTATGTCGCATCAGGCAATTGAACTTTCAGTCGGGCATAATAATTATTTCGCGCGGTTTCATCCGCCAGTTCCAGGTCCATGAATTCTGAAAAGCGAAGGCCTGCATTCAGGGCATCATTTGTCGGATTGACATTTCGCACAAACTCTCCCTGGTCGTTTATCCGCTTGATAATCTCTATATCATTGAAATTGGAATAACCCGGGGGAACAATACGATTGAGCCCCTCATAAAATAATGCAGCTGTTTTTAACCATGTAAGGTTACTAAAACTGATGTAAGGGTAATATAAGGCTCGTCCATAGCAAATCTGGTCTGGCATAATTGGTTATCAATAAGGTGTTATCAATAATCTCGAATTTAAGGATAAATTTTAAATCTACTGAATTTTTGTCTGCTGCCAAATTTTATAACTTCTGACTAATATGCCTATAGTTTACAACTACCCTCGCGGAATAGACGGGACTCGAACCCGTAACCTCATGCGCGACAAGCATGCGTTCTACCATTGAACTACCACTCCTTTTTTCAGTTATAAGTTTTGAGTAGTGAGTTTTGAGTTTGTAGGCAACCTAATACTCAACACTCGTAACTCAACACTCGAAACTAATCTTCCGGCCTCTCCCTCGCATCCGCCATCCGCACAATCCTCGGCTCAAACCTGGCTAACACTTCAACCAAATTTTCCTGCGCGGCCATTACGGTGTGGATATCCTTGTAGGCCATGGGCGCTTCGTCCATATCGCTGCCCATCAGGGTAATGCGTTTATCAAGCAGGTTGGCGGCAATGGCGGCTTTGTCAAGCGTTTTAAAAGCCGCGCTGCGGCTCATCAAACGCCCTGCACCGTGGCTGGCAGAGTTGATGGATGTTGCATCGCCTTTACCCCGCACCACAAAACCGGGTGTGCTCATGCTGCCGGGGATAATCCCCAATACGCCTTCACCGGCAGGGGTAGCGCCTTTGCGGTGCACCATTACTTCGGTACCGTCGGTCAGTTGCTCCTTCCACGCAAAATTGTGGTGGTTCTCAATCCGCATCAGCGGGGCAAGGTTAAGCGCACGCGCAATTTTGTTGTGGATCTCGTGGTGGTTGGCGCTGGCATATTCGCCGGCCAGGTTCATGGCTATCCAGTATTCCTGCCCCTCGTCCTTGTCCAGGTCCAGCCAGGCCAAATGCTTGGCTTCAGCAGGCAGCTTGGTTTTGGTCATGGCTATTTTGGAGTAATAATCCGCAATGCTCCCCCCAAACCCGCGCGAACCGGAGTGTGAAAGCAAAGCCAGGTAATTACCCGCCGGTATGCCATCCAAAGCACCATCGGCGATGGTCAGCTCGCCCCACTCTACAAAGTGGTTGCCCGTTCCGCTTGTTCCCAGCTGCGCATAAGCCTTGTCTTTTAAACCGCGTATGGTCTTGGTTTCGTTCCAGGCACTGCTGTCAAACAGCGAGCTGTCAAAATGCGATTTGGTCGTACATCCTATCCCAAAATAAGTATGGTCAACCAGCAGGTTTTTCAGCATATCGGTTTCGTTGTCCACCGTTCCGGCAGGCAGGTCGAAAATACTCAAACACATACGGCAGGCAATATCCACCCCCACCGCAAAAGGGATAATGGTATTGACCGTAGTGGCCAGCACCCCGCCAATAGGCAGTCCGTAACCCTGGTGCGCATCGGGCATCAGCGCGCCGGCAACCGCTATGGGCAATTGAATAGCGGTCCTCATCTGCGCCAGCGCGCCTACTTCAATATGTTCCAGTCCCCACACCGGGAAATCGGCTATCTCTTCCTTCAGCTTAAAAATGCTACGCTCCTGCTTCACAAACTTGCCTTCCTTACGCAGCGCGACCACATCCTCAGCCAGGTTCTTAAACTTGCCGCCCTTTTTCAAAGCATACGGCATCGGGTCGTCTATCAGCGCCTCAAGGTTAGCGAGTATCTGGGTTTTATCCATCACACCATGCTTCAGCAAACCATTCGCCACGCGGCTAAAGTTCACCAATACTTCCACATCGTTAATGCCTAATGCCTTTAACTCGTTGTTGCTGATCTTTTCTTTTTGTCCCCCGGCCTCTTTAAGGTGAGTTTGAATGTTATTTCCTTTTCTCATGATACAAAATAAAACACCACATGCGCAATCTATTTGCGCAGTAAAAAATATTTCCATAATTTCATTAAATAAATTCGAAATTGAAAATTCGAAATTCCAAATCACAACACCATGCCCGTTAACCGCAACGCCCTTATCCGCTACCGAACCATTGATCAATCCCTGCAAAACCGTTTTAAGAAATGGACGCTGGACGATCTGATAGATGCCTGCAGCGATGCTTTGTACGAATACCAGGGTATTGATACCGGCGTTAGCCGTCGTACTGTACAAGCCGATATGGAAATGATGCGCAGCAACAAACTGGGTTACGAAGCCCCCATTATTGTTGTAGACAAAAAATATTACACTTACGCAGATAAAAATTATAGTATAACCAACATTCCACTCAACCATCAGGATATGCAGGTGTTGAGTGAAGTATCCGATCTGCTGAAACAGTTCAAAGGGTTTAACCATTTTACCGACCTGAATGAAATGGTGAGTAAGCTGGAGGACAAGATCTACACCCAAAAAACACAAAGCGCCCCGGTAATTGATTTCGAGAAGAACGATAATCTGAAAGGTTTGGAATGGATAGAAGTGATCCGCAAATATATTGTAGCCAAAAAAACCATGTGCGTAACCTACCAATCATTCAAAGCGCGTGAGGCCAGTACTTTTTGCTTTAGCGGATACCTTTTGAAAGAATATCGCAATCGTTGGTTTGTGCTAGGGATATCGCACCAGCGTTATAAACCGCTACTTAACCTGGCGCTGGACAGGATCCAAACCATTACCGCGCATAATGAGGATTATATTGAGAATACCACTATCGATTTTTCAACTTATTATAATGACGTAATCGGCGTAACTAAATCTCCTGGGCAACGCGATGTGGAAGTGGTGTTTTGGATAGATGCTAAGAACGCGCCTTATGTAATAACTAAGCCTTTGCACCACACACAAAAGTTATTGAGTGGAGATGAATCGGGTAAGATATTTAGTATCAGGGTAATTCTGAATTTTGAATTAGAGCGTGAACTACTGGGGTTTGGTTCAAAACT
>Ga0206976_1107_pt1 | contig 26688 bp, 25 predicted proteins | sample Alteio_BWOrgHeat_82_FD_152926 | JGI IMG/M metagenome (GOLD analysis project Ga0206976, IMG submission 152926) | Enriched cells from forest soil in Barre Woods Harvard Forest LTER site, Petersham, Massachusetts, United States -... | ecosystem: Environmental > Terrestrial > Soil > Temperate forest >... | reverse complement strand
AGAAGATATTGATAAATGCGCTCAACTGCTTATCCAGTCATATAATTGCCCACCGTGGAATCATCAATGGGATCGCGAGAAAGCCGTAAAATACCTTAATGAATATGCTGATAGAGATCGGTTTGTTGGTTTTGTACTATGTGAGGATGATTATATTGCGGGTGCAATGTTTGGACATTCAAAAACCTGGTGGACAAACGATCTGTTATACGTGGACGAATTATTTATCTCGCCAGGCAGGCAAAGATTGGGCTATGGTAAGCTTTTACTAAGTCATACTGAGCAATACGCCGGCGAAAAAGGTTATGATGTGGTATCATTAATGACCAGTAAATATATGCCTGCGTTTAAATTTTATAAAAGCATTGACTACACACAGGCAGAGCATTTTGTGTACTTTTTTAAATCGGTTTGACCCTTAAAAGAAGATTTAATAATAATGGAACGCGCTTATACCTTAGTAAGCGGACCATGGGAAAAGAAGAGGGATTTAGAAATTAACGAATAAAAAACTGGCAAACAGTAAAGCAGGTAAAGCAAAAACCACTTAAGCTAATACCATAAATTGATAAGATCAATGCGGTATCAAGTTTTGTCATGCGGATATTTGAGTTCATATACGATATGTTAACTGTTAAAGACTATACCACTTATACGCAACAAAATACAATAGGTTACATGTAAATATTTTTTTCATTAGCAGGTTTTGCAGTAACAATTTTGTGCTTTTTGCAGTATTAGTTGGATATTAGCAACAACATTTAACAACACTATAAAGACAGTCGTTTTGAAAGTACTTTGGTTTTCCTTATCCCCTGGTTTAAGTGCTGCACATCTGAATGATAAATCTCAAGGGGCGGGGTGGCTTAAATCACTGGAGAAAAATATCCAGGATAAAATAGATCTTTCTATTGCATTTACATTAGGGCGTACTAAATATTTTCCAATTAAAAGGCACAAGCATGGCAAAATATCCAAGACAAAACGCAGGATACTTAATGCCATTGAAAGTGAAAGCGACATTAAATTATTCCTGGAGATAGTTGATGATGTTAAACCGGATATCATTCACATCCACGGTACGGAAAGCCCTTTTGGCTTAGTTCAAAAGGTTGTTAATATTCCGGCTGTTGTTTCCATACAAGGCATTATTACTGTTTACCGGCATAAATATTTCTCTACCATTTCTTATTCTGATGTACTTAAATATTCGCGTTTAAGAAGCTTTTTGTACTCGGTTACATTTGTTAACGTATACAAGTGGTTTGCGAAAATGGCATTAAGAGAGCAACAGATCTACAGTTACACTAAACATTTCATAGGTCGAACGGCATGGGATAAAAGGGTGACATTGGCATTGGCTCCATCGGCTGCTTATTACCACAATGATGAAATTTTAAGAGATTCATTTTATAAATATGAATGGAATAATAACAAGCCGACAGGGCAGTTAACCTTATTTACAACAAACGGATCTGATATTTATAAAGGCATCGAAACCTTGCTGGAATGTGCTTATTTGCTTGATGTGAATAAAATTGATTACAAATGGCAGGTAGCCGGGCTTAAAAAGAATGATGAGGTGGTAAACATTGCTGCGAAAAGCATCAGGAAATCTATTTCAACAAATATCACGTTTTTAGGGTCGCTGGATGAACAATCATTGGTACAGGCCTTATTAAAAACCCATATTTATGTTGCCACCTCACATATCGAAAACAGCCCCAATAGTTTGTGCGAAGCCCAAATATTGGGTGTTCCTTGTATCGCTACCCACGCCGGGGGAACAAGTAGTTTATTAGAAGATAATAAAGACGGCATTTTAATACAGGATGGCGACCCGTACTCAATGGCGGGGGCAATAATGGAATTGAAAGACAATTACGATGAAGCAATAATATTCGGTAAAAATTCAAGGACAAAGGCTTTATTAAGACATGATCCTGATAAAATAACAACCGATCTATTAAATATCTACAAAAACATCCTGGAGAATAAATAAGACTCCCTGGAAATAGGGCTAATCTTCGTCAACCGACGTTGGCTCATCATTTGGTTATTTGCAAAAGTGCCTTGCAAACAGGCCAAAAATTCCTGCTAAAAGCTACAAAAATCAATCATGTGCTTAATTTTTCGCAGCAATTTTTACCGGAAATTTTCATTCTTCTTGCGAATGAAATAAGGTTTTTTGAAAATATTGACGATCAATATTTTAAGCTGTAAACAAATGTTAATAATGTTAAAATATTAGCCCGATCAGCAGCCAATTTGATCTAAAAATGACCGCAAAAAAGGTACAATGGCAAAGTATTTGTTAAATGGGGGTTAACACAAAGTACTATTTGTTAACTAAAATGAAAAACACAACAATGAAAAACACAACAAAATGGATAGCTTCGGCAGCAACTGCCCTGGTTATTTTTTTCGCAACAAATGTGAAAGCACAGACAATTACCCCCGATAAATTTAGGTTTGGAATAGGTGTTGAAGGCGGCCTGGTTACAGGGGATGCACATGATTTTTCCAACCTTGAATTAGGCGGAACAGCCAGGTTACAATATGGGTTTTCTAAGAACCTTGCCCTTACACTTACATCGGGTTATTACAATTTTTTTGGAAAAACAGAACCCGGTACAACTGATAAGTATCAGTCATTAGGTATGGTTCCGATAAAAGCCGGTATAAAGGCTTTCTTCACTGATAACCTTTACTTTGGTGGAGAAATAGGTGCCGGTATTGAAACCAAAACATTTTTACCCCAGGGTGTAGATGAATCATTTGCCAGCAAGGATACCAAATTGATCTTATCACCTGGAATAGGCTATGCAACTAAGCACTGGGATATAGGTGCGCGTTACGAAAACTATTCCGGTCAGGGTATTAATTATGGACTTGTAGGCTTACGTCTTGCTTACGGATTTGGGCTGTAATTATACTAACCCATAAAAAAACCGCAGTGATTTCTCACTGCGGTTTTTTTATGATCATTATTTTAATTTATTTAACGCTTCCTTAATACGTTTCATGGCTTCTACCAACTTATCTTCAGCAGCGGCATAAGATATACGTATAGACTTGGTATCTCCGAATGAATCGCCTCCGACAGTAGCTACGTGGGCTTCTTCCAACAGATATATGCTTAACTCGTCAGCGTCATTGATCGTTCTGCCATTATAGCTTTTCCCGAAAAAGGAAGTCACATTCGGGAAGAAATAAAACGCGCCATCCGGCAGGTTAACTTTCAGGCCATCAATTTCTTTAAGTAATCCGTAAACCAGGTCGCGGCGTTTTTTGAATTGTTCGCGCATTTTCAAAACACTTTCCAAACCACCTTCTGAAGCAGCTACGCCAGCCTTTTGAGTAATAGAACAGGTGCCTGATGTAATTTGCCCCTGCATTTTGTCGCAGGCATTAGCAATTTCCTTGTTTGATGCAGTATAACCAATTCTCCAGCCGGTCATTGCAAATGCTTTAGAGAACCCGTTAATGATGATCACACGGTCCTTAATGCTTGCAAACTGGGCGATAGATTCGTGCTTGTCAACAAAATTGATGTGCTCATATATCTCGTCAGAAAGAATGTAGATATCGGGATGTTTCTCAAACACTTTGGCCAGCCCTTCCAGTTCGCTTTTGCTGTACACACTACCTGTAGGATTACACGGTGATGAGAACATGAACAATTTTGATTTCGGAGTGATAGCAGCTTCCAATTGTTCGGGTGTTATTTTGAAATCCTGCTCAACCGGGGCATCAATAAATACGCTTTTACCTTCGGCTAATTTCACCACTTCAGAGTAGGATACCCAGTAAGGAGTAGGGATGATCACTTCGTCGCCGGGATTAACCAGGCATAACACAGCATTGGCTATAGCTTGCTTAGCGCCCGTAGAAACCACGATCTGGCTGAAATCGTAATCCAGTCCGTTTTCATTCTTCAATTTCGCAGAGATCGCTTTTCGCAGTTCAGGGTAACCAGATACCGGTGTATAGTAGGTGAAATTTTCATCCATAGCCTTTTTAGCTGCTTCCTTTACATATTCGGGAGTATGAAAATCTGGTTCGCCAAAACTAAGGCTGATCACATCAACACCTTTAGCGGCAAGCTCGCGGCCCAATTTGGCCATTTTGATAGTTGCTGACTCTGAAAGGTTGTTGATTCTGTTACTTAATGCGCTCATAATAAATTTTTTCGGTTATGGCGGCAAATATAGAAAAGTCTTTATTCATAAGCCGGTAGTTATAAGCCATTTCTCTATTTTTATAATTTTTGTAATTACAGATAGCCATTTGCCCGACACTTTTGTCATTTTTTCAATTTTAAATAGGATATAAAGACTTATCACTATTAACAAAAGACTTCAAATGTTATTTCTAAATTTGGCCGCAAACAAATCATGTTTTGAAGGAACAAAAACGGATCATATTAATATCGCTCATCACAGGCATAGTTTTGATGTTGGCGAAGTTTGGAGCCTATTTTCTGACAGCCTCAAATTTTGTGCTTACCGATGCTGCCGAAAGCATAGTCAACGTGCTGGCAAGCTCATTCGCCTTTTTTAGCATATATCTTGCAGCACAGCCAAGGGACGAGAACCATCCCTACGGGCATGGAAAAGTGGAATACTTCTCAGTATTTATCGAAGGTTCATTGATCGGGGTAGCGGCCATCACTATCATCATCAAATCTGTTTACGGGATATTTTATCCTAATCATATACACGACCTTTTAACCGGCGCCATAATAATTGGAGCCACAGGCATAATTAACGGGTCGTTAGGCTATTATATGATCCACAAAGGCAAAACATTACCTTCTCTTACACTTGAAGCTGATGGCCGGCATTTGTTAACCGATATGGTTACCAGCATAGGTTTAGTGATCGGGTTGCTGCTGATCTATTTCACTAAGATCATATGGCTGGATAGCGCCTTATCTATTTTAGTTGGCCTATATATCTTATATACGGGATATAGGTTAGTTCGCCGGTCGGTTTCGGGGCTAATGGACGAAGCTGATTTTGGCGTAGTGCAAGAAGTGATCAGTGTATTAAATGAAAAGAGGAGAGATTCATGGATAGATATACATAATTTCCGCGCCCAGAAATATGGCAATGAGTTGCATATTGATTGCCACCTTACCTTGCCTAACTATTTTGACCTGACCCAGGTACATACAGAGGTAACGTTGGTAGATAGGTTGATCAATAGCGAGGTTACAAAAACCGAGTTGTTTATACATACAGACCCATGCGTGCCCCAATGCTGTTATTATTGCAGTATGCCCAATTGCCCCATCAGGTCTCAGCCCAAAACAGAGGAAATAAGCTGGACGATGGATAAAGTTATCCGTAACAAAAAACATTTCGAATAATGTATCGGTTCAATGTTCGCGTATATGGCTTGCTCATTAACGAGCGAAACGAAATACTGATCAGCGATGAGCAGGAGTACGGAATGCGTTTCATCAAATTCCCCGGTGGTGGATTAGAATATGGTGAGGGATTAGTTGATGGCTTAAAACGGGAGTTTGTTGAAGAATGTAATGCTGAAATAGAGATAGTAAAACATTTTTATACCACTGATTTTTTTGTAAAATCGGCCTTTAATGATTCGCAGATCATCAGTGTTTATTACCTGGTTAAAAACGCATCCCCTTTAAATTTAACGATAAAAACAACACCCTTTGATTTTGATGGAGAGGGTGATGTGTTACAATCATTTCGCTGGATAAATCTAATTGATCTGCAGCCAGAAGATGTAACTTTTCCTATTGACAAGTATGTAGTAAAACTTTTAATAAATCATATATGAGTCTTACAGACAGGGATTTAAAAGTAATATGGCACCCTTATACGCAAATGAAAACTGCTTTGCCGTCTGTACCGATAGTAAAGGGCGACGGTGCCTGTTTGTATGATGAAAATGGCAAATGTTATATCGATGCCGTATCATCATGGTGGGTAAATATACATGGGCATGCACATCCCTACATCGCCCAAAAAGTAGCCGAACAATTAAACAAATTGGAGCATGTGATATTCGCAGGCTTCACGCATCCGGCAGCTATTGAACTGGCCGAACGCCTGCTTGATATTTTACCAAGTAACCAACAGAAAGCATTCTATTCTGATAACGGTTCTACCGCAATTGAGGTGGCTATCAAAATGTGTTTGCAATATTGGCACAACCAGGGGAAGCCCAGGACTAAAATGCTCGCATTCAAAAATGCTTATCACGGAGATACTTTTGGGGCAATGGCAGTAAGCGGACGAAGTGCCTTTACTGCTGCGTTTGATAATCTATTGTTCGGGGTAGAGTTTATCGACCTGCCTGATCAATCAAATATTGAAAACCTCAAAACACAGATCTCAAATCTCAAATCTGACTTAGCCTGCTTTATCTTCGAACCCTTGATACAGGGCACAGCCGGTATGATCATGTACGAGGCTGAATATCTTGATCAATTATTGGCGTATTGCAAAGAAGAGGGCGTTCTATTAATAGCTGATGAAGTTTTTACCGGATTTGGGCGTACGGGTAAACCATTTGCGTGTGATCATTTATCAACCCAGCCGGATATCATGTGTTTCTCGAAGGGATTAACTGGTGGTACCATGGCATTGGGATTAACTACCTGCACACAACAGATATTTGACGCATTTTTATCGGATGACCGTTTGAAAACCTTGTTTCATGGGCACTCTTATACAGCAAATCCAGTTGCCTGTTCGGCAGCATTGGCGAGTTTAGACTTGTTTTTGGAACCAGCAACTTCAGAAAATATTGAGCGGATCGCAGAAAAGCATCGTCAATTTGCTTTGAAAATTAAAGATCATCCCCGTATCAGAACCACCCGCCAGACGGGAACTATCCTGGCAATGGAATGGGAAACAGGCACAGATACCTCTTATTTTAGCTCGCTCCGTGATCAATTATACCTGTACTTTTTAGATGCCGGCATCATTTTACGCCCGTTAGGTAATATCCTGTACATTTTACCTCCCTATTGCATTACAGACGATCAGCTCGACTATATTTACAGCAAAATTGAAAGCGCACTTGAGGAAATATGAAAATGGAATTCAATCAACTACTGTCAACCATCATCAGCAATAATCAATTACATGCCCGTTGGCTTAATACGCTATCATTAATGGAGAATACCGGTGCGCGTAAGATATCCGCAAGTGAGGACCCGGAAACAGTTACCTATATCATATTAAAACATGCTGCTGAAGAGCATCGCCATGCCTTCTATCTAAAAAAACAAATAGAGAAAATAAAGAACGGCGATTGCCCAACCTATTCCAACGATTATCTGATAGCTCCCAAAAGCAGCAAATACTATCTTAACCAACTGGATGTGGATGTATGCCGTTATTTAAAAAAGGAATTGGGTTTAAAAGGACAGGAATTACGTTTTGCGGCTTATCTATTGGTTACTTATGCAATAGAAGTGCGCGCAGATGAGCTATATCCCGTTTACCAGGATGAACTGGATAAGGCTTCAAGCAAGATAAATGTAAAGTCCATTATTTTAGAAGAAGAGGGGCACCTGGAAGAAATGATCAATCAATTGAAAAGCTTTTCGCCGGATTGGGAATTTCATGCAAACAAGGCTGTTGAAATGGAAAGCCTTTTATTCGCACAATGGGTTGAGCAATTACTTGTTGAAGTTAATTAATACACATAGACCACAAATAGAAAAGGCTTCCTGATTTTCAGGAAGCCTTTTCTATGGAGATGAATATTATTAATGACCGCCGGACATTGCTTCTAAATCGTCCTTGGTGATCTTGTCATAATCAGACGGTATGCTAAAAGTACCTGCAGGTGCTTTTGCATCGCTTACAGATGAAATAGTTACCGAAGTACTTTGACCTTGTTGAAAAGCTGTGTATTGTACGGGGAACCCGCCAATAGCCCTGTAGTATTCAGGCACTGCAGTTGGTGAAGTAGTTATATCATTAGTAACCCATATATCATAAGTTTTCTTGTCCTTATTATCCGTGGCAACTACTTTTTTACAATTGAAGCCTGATATCTGTTTGGTTTCTGTTCCTGGAGTGAATGTAAAGGTAGGCAGGCTACTCATTACCTGGTCAATTTCGTCAGGAGTATATATCGCAGCCTTTTTTATTGACGCTACCGGTACATCGACCATCACAACAAAAAATTTGTGCTTTACGTCTGATAATAACTTAATAGTTGCCGGACCCGCTGTAAACGATGCCTCGGTTGAATCTGGTGTGAAATATTCCTTAATTTCAATGTCTTGTCCACGCATACTTGTTTTATACGTAACAACACCCTGTGTGTAGTTTTTCTGCGCACTCGCACTCATTACGGTTGCTGATAAGGCTAAGCCCAGAGCAACACTCAAAATTTTAATTTTCATATTTCGATTTTAGTTAATACAAATTAAATATTTATTAATTTAAGTGCAAATTATATTTCGCAATTAATTGTAATTAGATGCGATAACGACTGATTTGTTACGCAGTAGCACCTTATAATTGATGTGCGCCGTATTAGCCTCATTTTCAAGCCGGCTGATCAATGAACTGGAATTAGTGTTGTCTATGAGCAATAAATTATAGTCGTAGTTTTTATTAATGAAGCTGATATCAGCTTCCGGGTTACCCGAAATGCACAGGTAATCAAGCTTTAACTTTTGAGGTAGCGTTAAATTTTGTATCGACTTATCAAATATTAACAGCCGTTTATTTCCAAATTGTATCAGATTGGATTTCTTGACCAGAAATGGTAATTGGATATCAGCCATTGGATCAACTATCCTCGCATCGTTCACATGGCAACTATCCAGGTAAGGTTGTATGGAATACCTGTAATTTTTGTCACTATCACTAAGGTCAGTTACTACAATGGCGCGATTTCCTGCTTTAAATACGATACCTGCATGTTTTCTTAAATTCAGGAAGGTTATACTATCTGACCGTTCATTATTCCATCTTTTAAAACTGATGCTGGTCACAAATAAAAGCAGGAAGCACAGGCTCAGTTTTAACAGCCCTGATCTCCGTTTATACAAAAAATAGAAAGCGCTGATGATGATCGCGTATAGCAACAAATATTCAGGAACGGTTATCCAGATTTTATTAATGCCCGAATAAGGAGCATATTCAATAATAGCTAATACTTTGTTCATCAGAAGTATCGTTTTCTCCAATATAAAAGCCAGCAACGGAGAAACAAAGGGTATGGCAGGCAGAAGTAAATAAGATAAACCTGCATACATGATTATAGCTGATGGGATGATAATAAACAGGTTACTCACCAAAAAATAAACCGGGAACTGGTGAAAATAAAAGGCGCTTAATGGGAAAGTAATTACCTGCGCAGCTATGGATACCGAGCACAGGGCCCACAGCTTATCGGCCCATTTGTTTTTAAGATCAAGCCATTTATAAACAACGGGTTGTAATACTACCAAGCCAAATACGGCGAGATAGGATAATTGAAAACCCACATCAGTTATAAAAAATGGGTCATACAGTAACAAAAAGAAAGCTGAGATAGCCAGGATATTCAGTGTACTGATGTGGCGGCTGTATGTTTTACCGATAATAAACATCGAGATCATGACTGCTGCCCGGCAAACCGCAGGCGAAAACCCGGTGAGTAATGAATAATACCAGATGATGAGGATTATCAATATCGCTTTGATAGGTTTGCCATACTTGAACTTGTCCAAAAAGCCAAGCAAAAAGCTGAGCAGGATAAAAAGAATGGCCACATGCGCACCCGATACTGACAGTACATGGATAGTGCCTGTTTTAGAATAGGCCTGCAAAACCTCGTTACTCAGATCAGCTTTGTAACCTAAGATGAGGGTAGAAGCAACCGCGATGGCTTCTGGGTCATGCATGTTGCGTTTGAATTTCTCAACCAGCTGCTGTCTAAGCCGTAGGGATTTGGCTATGATCGGGTTGCCCTCATTCCTGCTCAATATAACAAATTGGTTATGGGCGAGAAACTCCTGGTAGTGTATATTCTGATTGGCAAGATATTTTTTGTAATTGAACTCTGCAGGGTTAAATGGAGGGTCGATAGGGTGGTAGGTTGAAGGGATCAATAGTTCATCGCCATAATACAAACTCTTTGCAGCGCTGTCTTTTAGGGTGATCATTAACGTGCCGCTGGCAGTAGTCCTTTTGTTTTTAAAAACATTTTCCTCTACCGATGCAGTGAACCGGAGCAGGTCGCCGGTTAGTTTCGGCTCATTATTGATCTTTACTATAAGGTAATCCGATGGTCTTTTTGAGAAATGCTCCGGGTGGTTTAACTCATTATAATTGATTACAACAATCCAGCCCAGTAGCAAGAGTATAATATGGATCAATACTCCGCCCAGCCATTTGAACTTATAAATATTAAAGCGTTTATAAGTTATATTTAGGAATATAAAGGCAAACGCTGCCAGGAACAGTAAAATGTAAAGGAATAGAATACAGGAAGCAAACGAGAAATAAAGGCCCAAACCAATCCCCGCTAAAAATGGGAGCAGGAGTACAACAAACGGGATCTCGCCTTTATGGCCGGCTATCATATCATTATTAAAGAATCGGTCCAGGTTTAGGACAGCAATTTCGTGAAATAAAGATATGTTTTCGGTAGGTAATTACAACTGTTCGCGTACTTCGAGCAGGAATTTTTTTATGTTTTCAAGTGAATCGATCACCCTCTGGGCGTCCTGAGACTCATCCATATTCTTTTTCAGGTGCTCTTTAGCGCCATTTAAAGTATAGCCTTTATCTCTTATCAAATGAAATATAATGCGCAGGGTTTCAATGTCCTCTGGAGTAAAATAACGGTTGCCTTTTTTATTCTTCTTTGGCTGTAATACATCAAATTCCTTCTCGTAAAACCGGATTAATGACTGATTTACATCAAAAATAGCAGCCACCTCACCCATGGTGTAGTACATTTTACTGATCTCGTGTTCTTTATAGGGCATAGTTCAAAAGTAATTATCGATTTGGTTTTAACGAAGGAAACGTTGAGAAAGTTCAGCAAAAATATAAAGTGTGGAAAAGTTTTGCAATTATTAAGTGTGTAAACGCTTCATTTACAGCAACAACTTGTTTTAAAGCCCGCTTTCGCACTTTCGGACTAATAATTAACTTTGCATACTATTTACTATTTGATGACAGCTAAAGAGATACGCCAGGCTTTTCTTGATTTTTTTGCATCCAAAGGACACGTGATCGTGCCTTCTGCGCCTATTGTGATTAAAAACGACCCAACCCTGATGTTTACCAACGCGGGGATGAACCAGTTTAAGGACATTTTTTTAGGCGAAACACCCGCGAAATACCCTCGTGTGGCCGATACCCAGCGCTGCCTGCGGGTATCCGGCAAGCATAATGATTTGGAGGAGGTGGGTATCGATACTTATCACCATACCATGTTCGAGATGCTGGGCAACTGGAGCTTTGGCGATTATTTTAAAAAGGACGCCATTGCCTGGAGCTGGGAACTGCTGACCGAAGTATATAAATTACCCAAGGACCGGCTTTATGTTACCTATTTTGAGGGTGATGAAAAGGAAGATTTAGAAAAAGATACTGAAACCTATAACTTGTGGAAACAGTATGTGGATGAAGCCCGCATTTTACCCGGTAATAAAAAAGACAATTTTTGGGAAATGGGTGAGACAGGTCCTTGCGGCCCATGCTCCGAGATCCATTATGATAGTCGCCCGGATGCGGAGCGGAAGCAGGTAGAGGGCGCAACCCTTGTCAATGCCGACCACGACCAGGTGATTGAGATATGGAATAACGTTTTCATGCAGTTTAACAGGTTGAAAGATGGTTCCTTACAATCATTGCCCGCCAAGCATGTGGATACCGGGATGGGTTTTGAGCGTTTAGTGAGGGTGTTGCAGGGAAAAACTTCTAATTATGATACGGATGTTTTCCAGGAACTGATCCAGTTTATCTCTGAAAAAAGCGGCAAAAAATATAATAGCGCAGCCAAACCGGGCGATGCAGATTGGAACGAAGCCGTTGCGATGCGTGTTTTAGCAGATCACGTCCGCGCGGTTAGTTTTACCATAGCTGATGGGCAATTGCCATCAAATAATAAAGCAGGATACGTGATCCGCCGTATTTTACGCCGGGCTGTACGTTACTCTTATCAATACTTAGGGTTTAAAGAACCGTTTCTAAACCAGTTGGTGCCTTTATTGGCCGAACAGTTTAAAGGCGTATTTGATGAATTGTATAATCAGAAGGATTTTGTACAGAAGGTTGTTTTGGAAGAGGAGATATCTTTTTTAAGAACGTTGGAAAAAGGAATAGTCAGATTTTACGACTATATAAAAACAACCACTGCAAGTACTCAATTATTCGCTAATCTTCAGAAGGCAGGAAGTCTGCCAAAGGAGATTACTGGTGATTATTCAAAAAAATTCAAATCTATTTCAGGTGAATTCGCTTTCGAGTTGTACGATACTTTTGGTTTCCCTGTCGATTTAACCGACTTAATGGCCCGAGAGCGAGGATTGAGTATTGACATGGAAGCTTTCGATAAAGCTCTCCAAGCTCAAAAGACTCGTTCCCGCGCCGCTACCGCCATTGATACCGGCGATTGGATTACTCTAAAAGATGATGAAACAGTCGAATTTACCGGCTATGATGAAACAGAAACTATCGCCCATATCATTAAATACCGTAAAGTAACCGCCAAGGGAAAAGAGCAATACCAGATTGTATTGGATAAAACACCTTTTTATGCTGAGAGCGGTGGCCAGGTAGGCGATACTGGTGAGTTGGTTTTCCCGGATGGGGAGGTTATTAATGTAACCGATACCAAAAAGGAAAATGGATTGATCGTTCATTATGTGGATAAACTGCCTACGGATGAAGCCATCGATGATGCGCTGACCGCTATTGTTGATCCGGGCAGAAGGGCCAGCATTATGAACAACCACTCGGCTACGCATTTGCTCCATGCCGCTTTGAAGCAGGTGCTGGGCGCCCATGTCAACCAAAAAGGTTCCCTGGTTAATGCTGATTATTTGCGGTTCGACTTTTCACATTTTGCTAAAGTAACCGATGAGGAACTGGCTCAGATAGAGGCCATTGTCAACCAAAAAGTACGCGAGAATATTACTTTAAATGAACAGCGTAATGTACCTTATAATGAGGCTATTAATAGCGGTGTAACAGCGCTTTTCGGTGAGAAATATGGCGACTATGTACGGGTGATCACTTTTGATGAGAAATTCTCAAAAGAGCTTTGCGGTGGAACGCATGTAAAGGCAACCGGGTATATCGGTTTCTTTAAGATCATTGCCGAAAGCGCGGTAGCTGCCGGTGTGCGCCGTATCGAGGCTATTACCGGTATTGTTGCTGAAAATTATATCAACGGACAAAGCAAACTGATCCATCAGCTTAAAGAACTACTTAAAAATCCAAAGGATATTGGTAAGAGCGTTGAAAGCTTATTGGATGAAAATGCCCGTCTAAAAAAAGAGATCGAAAAATCGGTATTTGAAAAATCATCTGGTTTAAAGAATGAGCTGGCGCAAAAAGCACAAAGTATCAATGGCATCAACTTTATTGCTGAAAAGATTGCGCTACCAAATGCTGATGCGGTTAAGAACCTGGCTTACCAGCTAAAGGATATCGTATCTGATTTATTCCTGGTGCTGGCTGCTGATTTCGACGGCAAACCGAACCTGACGGTAATGATATCAGAGAACCTGGTAAAAGAAAAAGGCCTGAACGCAGGTAACATTGTACGCGAACTGGCTAAAGAGATCAAAGGTGGCGGCGGTGGTCAGCCCTTCTTTGCAACCGCAGGTGGAAGCGATGCAAATGGCTTGGATAAGGCATTGGATAAGGCGAAGAGTTTCTTGAAATAAGGGGTGTCATGCTGAGCCCGTCGAAGCATAGTGGGCATGGCCTTACCGCACATCCTTCGAGAGCCTCAGGATGACAACGCGCTTCATGAGAATTATATTAATTCCCCTTTAAGGGATTAATTTTATATTTGACTTTTAATCAGGGCTATTTATAGCTGATTTTTATAAATTATGACAATTGTTCAAGGCGGTGTAAGTGATAAATACGAGTTGGTTATTGGGTTAGAGGTACACGCGCAATTATCCACATTAAGTAAAGCATTTTCTTCTGATTCTGCCGCTTTCGGGGCTGGTCCCAATGAGCATGTTAGCGCTATTTCATTAGGGCATCCGGGTACTTTGCCGCGCATCAATAAATGCATGGTGGAGTATGCTGTGAAGATGGGCCTGGCCTGTAACTGCACCATCAACCTGAACAATACCTTTGCCCGCAAGAACTATTTTTATGCCGATCTGCCCAAAGGCTACCAAATAACACAAGATTATTTCCCGATATGTTTGGGCGGCCACATTACAGTTAAACTGTCAAACGGTACACAAAAAGACCTTGCTATTCACCATATCCACATGGAAGAAGATGCGGGTAAAAGCATGCACGACCAGCATCATGCTGATTCATTGATCGACCTGAACAGGGCAGGAGTGCCCCTTATAGAGATCGTATCCGAACCCGATATGCGAAGCAGCGAGGAAGCAGTACAATACCTCACCGAGATACGCAAACTGCTGCGCTACCTGGATGTATGTGATGGTAACATGGAAGAAGGCAGTATGCGGTGCGATGCCAATATTTCTATCCGATTAAAGGGCAATGCAGTGTATGGTAACCGCTGCGAGGTGAAAAACCTCAACTCAATCCGCAATGTGCAGCGGGCAATTGACCATGAGTTTGAAAGACAGGTGAACGCGATGGAAAGTGGTGAACGCATCGAACAAAACACCTTGAATTTTAATGAGGAAACCGGAGAAACATCGGTGTTGCGTTCCAAGGAGATGGCTAATGATTACCGGTATTTTGCCGAGCCTGATCTGCAGCCGCTAGCGTTAACTAACGAATATGTTAACAGGATACGCGAGAGCCTGCCAGCGCTGCCTAACGAGCTATTTGATAAATACGTCAATAAATTAGGTTTATCAGCTTATGATGCTGCTGTAATAACATCCGACCGGGAATTTGCTTTATACTTTGAAGAACTGATCAAACATACCACCAACCACAAAGCAGCCGCAAACTGGCTGATGGGTTCGGTAAAATCATACCTGAACGAAAATGGTATTGAGATTACAAGTCTCGGCATTAAACCTGCTACTTTAGCCGGGCTGATCAGCCTGGTTGATACCGGAAAGATCAATAATTCTGTGGCCGCGCAAAAGCTGTTCCCTGCTCTGCTGAAAGAACCTGGCAAATCACCGGATCAGTTAGCGAAGGAAATGAATTTGCTGATCAGTTCAGGCACAGATGATGTGTACCAATTTATAAATGACGCGATCGCCAAATACCCTGATAAGGTGATCGAATATAAAAAAGGCAAAAAAGGCGTTTTAGGTTTGTTTATGGGCGAAATAATGAAGATATCCAAAGGAAAGATCGACCCGCAAAAAACCAACCAGCTATTAATTAAAGAATTAGAATCAAAATAACTTAGATTTGAGATGTTAGGTATGAGATTTGAGAAACAACCAATCGATATCGAACATCTAACATCTCCAATCTCATATCTAAATAAAAATGAAACGTTTTATTTCGTTCGGCACTATCGCATTGTCCCTGTTTATTTTCTCTTGTAAAGACAGCAGTACTTTCACCATTTCGGGTTCTATAGCTAATCCCGGCAGCTTAAAAAAGGTTTACCTGGTACAGGCAGATACTACATCGTATTCTATTGTAGATTCAACCAACTTAAGTGAAGATGGTAAATTTAAGATCAAACACGCGGCACCCTACGGTAACCTTTTTAAGATCCGTGCCGGAAGCAGCATTTTCGACCTGATCGCTAAAAATGGTGATGATATTACTTTTTCGACCAACCTTAGTGATACCACCCATAAATATATAATAGCAGGGTCGGATGATTCTGAAAAAATACGGGAATTTAATAAGATCAATGACCTTTATGGTGCCCAAATGGCCAAACTAGTTGATGAGTATCGTACTAAGGCACAAAAACTTGGACGTGAGTCTGATTCCCTCATTAATATTTACAGGCCCCAATTTGAAATATTACTTGCCAAACAAAGCGATGCCATATTAACATTTGCCAATTCAAATAAAAACTCGCTGGCCGGTTTTTATGCGGTTACCGCCCTCGACCAGAACAAATACGAGCAGCAAATGATAGCGTATGCAGATGCTATAAAAGATAATTTTAAAGACAATCCTGCGGTACAGCGTTTCCAACGCTCGATGGCAGAAGTTAAACCGGTTTCAATAGGGCAAAAAGCGCCTGATTTTATAATTGGTGGTCTTGACGGAAAACCTGTTAAACTTTCTGATTATAAAGGAAAATATGTGATGCTTGATTTCTGGGCCTCATGGTGCGGCCCGTGCAGGCAGGAAAACCCAAATGTATTAAAGCAATATAAAATATTTAACTCCAAGGGGCTTAATATCCTGGGTATTTCGTTGGATGTAGATAAAGCCGAATGGCAAAAAGCGATCAATGCTGATAAATTAACCTGGACCCATGCCTCTGATCTTAAGCGATTTGACGGCCCTGTTGAGCGAACTTATCATATTGAAGCCATCCCATCAAATTTTATAATTGATCCAAATGGAAACATCATTGCGAAAAATGTAACGGGTGCCGATCTTGAAGAATTTTTAAACAAAACGTTTAATAAGCCTCAACACTAAGTTAAGAAAAGGTAACACTTAACAATTTGTTAACATTGAGATAATGATTTGCTTTTTTTAAGCTTATATCTTTATGCAAAATTTATCACATGAGCACCTCTGCAAAACAGAAAATTCTTATTGTTGACGATGAGCCTGATATATTAGAGCTGATCGAATATAACTTGAAAAAAGAAGGTTACCAGGTTTACACTGCACGTAACGGGCAGGAAGCTGTTTCGGAAGCAAAAAAGGTATTACCTGACCTGATCGTTTTAGATATTATGATGCCTAAAATGGATGGGATCGAGGCTTGCCGCATTATGCGCACCATGCCTGAGTTTAAGAATACCTTCATGGTGTTTTTAACAGCACGAAGCGAGGAGTACTCGGAAATTGCCGGCTTTAACGTAGGCGCGGATGATTATATCGCCAAACCCATTAAGCCACGTGCATTAGTAAGCCGTATCAACGCTATTTTACGCAGGAACGCCCCTGCCGAGGAGGTAACCGATAACAAGCTAGAGATAGGTGATCTGGTGATCGACCGCGAAGCCTACCTGGTTTTCCAAAAAGGCGAAAAGGTAGTACTGGCTAAAAAAGAGTTTGAATTGCTTTATTTATTAGCCTCAAAACCCGGAAAGGTTTACACCCGCGAGGTGATCTTAAAAAATATTTGGGAAGATTCGGTAGTAGTTACCAACCGTACTATTGATGTGCATATCCGCAAACTACGCGAAAAACTGGGTGATGATATCGTAGCTACCGTAAAAGGAGTAGGCTACAAGTTTGAAGCCTAATATATCATAAAAAAGCCCTCCGATGTGTCGGAGGGCTTTTTTTATTACTAATCGGTCTGCTTTATTTGGCAGCTACCGGTTTTTTCTTTGCTACAGTTTTGGTAGCAGCTGGTTTTTTAGCAGCAGATGTCGTTTTAGCTTTTGTGCTGTCGTTAGTTGCCTTTGCTTTGATCTCCTTTGCTTTGTCGGCAGCTTTAGCTTTTACATCGGCAACAGCTTTTTTAGCTTTTGCGTTTTCGTCGCTTGCTTTGGCTTTGATGGTTTTAGCTTTATCAGCAGCTTTAGCTTTTACATCTGCAACAGCAGTTTTAACTTTTGCACTTGCGATATTTGCTTTTGCTGTTACACTTTTCTTAGCTGTAGTAGCTTTTTTAGCTACCGTTTTCTTTTCGGCTGATACCTTTTCTTTTAAAGTGTCAATAGTATCTGCGGCTTTGTCTTTTATATCTTCGGCTGTATCCTTGGTGCCATCCCAAAGATGCTCAATAGTTTCTTTTACCTTCTCGAAAAATCCCTTTTCATCAGGTCCGGTTGAATTTGTGCTCATTTTTTTTTGATAGATTTTAATGTTTTTCAATGTATTAAACCAATATTAAGGGGCTTTGTTTTACCATGCGCATGAAAGGATGGCCTGCTTTAACAAACAAGCTATTTATCCATAGTGCATTTATATTAATAACCGTATTTTTGCCGACTATGAAGTTTCCAAAATTTGCCGACCTGATATTGTTTGAGGATGAAGATGTAATTGTGGTGAATAAACCACCATTCCTGAGTTCGCTGGATGAAAGGGAAGGGGGCGAGATCAATTTAATGCGTTTAGCTAAAGCCTATTCAGAAGATGCCCAGATATGTCACCGGCTGGATAAGGAGACTTCAGGGGCGCTTATTATAGCCAAAAACCCGGAAGCGTACCGTGCTGTGTCTATGCAGTTTGAGAAAAGGCAGGTAAAGAAAATATACCACGCCATTATCGAAGGCACGCACGTTTTTGAAAAGCTATTGGTTGATCTGCCCATCCTAAATGTTGGCAGAAGCAATGTAACCATCAGCAGGCAGGAAGGTAAACGGGCTGAGACCTGGTTCCAGTCGCTCAAATACTTCAAACATTATACTTTGGTGGAGTGCCGACCGGTAACCGGCCGTATGCACCAGATCAGGATACATTTGGCCACGCAGCGCGCATCTATTGCCGGGGACGAAATGTATAAAGGCAAGCCGGTTTTTTTGTCAGAGATCAAGCGTAAATACCATTTAGGGAAAGACCAGGAAGAACAACCCATTATGAAACGCTTCGCCCTGCATGCTTACGAGGTGAGCTTTAAATTATTAGATGGCAAGGATATTACCATCCATGCACCATATCCAAAAGATTTTGAAACGTTATTGAAGTTGTTGGAGAAGTTTGATGCATAACATAAAGTATCTATAAACCTTTGCAATTTGAAAAGTCAAATACCAAAATTTGTTAATCCTAGGTATTATAATTGGATAACGAAGACTGTTATTTTAACCGGCTTGGCTTTACTATCTACACCATTGTGGGAGAAATTATTAAAAGAAGTTCTAAAGAAAATTGGAATAAATATATCTGAGGATTATCATCCTTACATAGGTATAATATTGATAATTATAGCTGTGACTTTCAATTTGATAAGTCAATATTTTGCGTTTAATCGAATTGAGCAGAAAAGCGAAACACCTCAGAAAGAGATTAGTAAATGCGAAACATTTGAAAATTTTTATCAATTCTGCCAATCTCTTATCCCTTTAATGGATGACAATAAATATATTTTTAAAACTTATGGACCTAACTCTTTAGCTTCTGAAATCGAACCTTTGAGAAATGATTTAACTCTTTGGAATGAATCAAGGGTTGATTATATTATTCCGAACAATGAAATTATTGAGTGTATTATTATTCAGAATAAATTATTAATTCCTGCTTTACACACAGAGTTATTTCAAAAACTGAGAGCACATATTTATTCTTTTAAGAAACATATTGAAAATCCCAATTTTGATTATAGCGAATACCAGTTCCCATCTGAAATCGAATATATAATAAAGGACGCTTGCTATAATATCACTACATCTAACAAAGGATTTAAGGATGTAAGTTATTGGATAAATAATAAGCTATCATTTAAGGAAATAGACGAAAAGTTTATAATAGGATCATTTTTGTTTTCAACTGAAAATTCTAATGATTTAGATGTATTAATGCGTTTAAATATTTCAAATAAAGAACTTCTAAGGCAATTACATGATAAATTAAATGATGTAGAATATTTATTTCGATTGAAATTTAAAAAGAATATACATTTGACAGTATTTACTGCACAAGAAACCGAAGCTTACTATGAGTTTCTTAATAAAAATAATTATAGATATTTATTAAATGGGAAAAGACTTACATTATTCAATTCTTCCTTTTATAAAAAATGCTTTAAATGGACATAAAAATGTAACGGCTATTCTTCCAATCGATGATCCGGATTTTTACATTTTTAAAATTGTTAGAATTGGTGCTTTTGACGATATCTATTTAGTTTTAAGTGATGATTATTATTTTGGAGACTACAGCTACATTAGCAAACATCCTATATTGAAAAATGGTGGGTTTATTTTAATTGCAAGGCCTGAAGCTAATGACTATGATACTAGTGAACCTATAAATAAAATAGGTGTAGGGAAAATTGGAAAATTGTTAGGAGCTTTAAATAGGAATGATTTTTGGAACTACATAACACCACCAAAGAAGTATCAGTAACATAAAAAATTAGAGAATACGGTTTTAGTTTTTTTCATACAGCAAAAAATGCTGCATTGGCAAAAATTCCCCATCCTGCACCAGGTGAAATTCGTTCGCGGTTAACTCTTTATTTACCCGTTTTACGCTCATTTTATGCAGCGGCTTTATATCGACCTTTGGGTCTTCGGCACGATATTCTAATAATAATAGTTTGCCATGTGGTTTTAATGATCTGCGGATATTTTGCACCATTTCGTGCGGGAAACTCAGCTCGTGGTAAACATCAACCATCATGGCCAGGTCTATGCTGTTTTCGGGTAGTTCCGGCGATTTTTCATTCCCCTTTACTACGGTTACATTCATGGCGTTTAACTGGCCTGCTTTGTTTTTTAGATAAGTTACGGCATCATCCTGTATTTCTTCGGCATAAACCGTACCTTTTGGTACAAGTGGGTATATCTTAAAAGTATAATAACCTGTTCCCGCGCCGATATCAGCAACCACGCTATTTTTATCGATAGGTAATTTGGTAAGGGCAAGGTTAGCATTTTCTTCAACCTGGCGGGTATTTCTTTCTAACCATGCTGACCCACTGAAATTCATTACATGTGCTATTTCACGTCCATAATAGAATTTACCTGTACCGCCTTCCGAAGCAGTTTTATAGGTATATATTTTATCCTGCTGGTTGCCACCAATTGATCCTACAGAACAAACCAAAGGAATAAACAGCAAAAAGGCTGATTTAATGCTAATCATAATTGAATTTAACATTAATCAGCCCAATAAGTTTATAAACTGTGGATTTTAGGTAGTATAGCCTAATATCTTCAACACCTGCTTACTATTCTGCTCCTCACCAAATACTTCGAAATTGAAGGTTTCATCCCGGTTACGACGGATGATCACATGTTTTGGCGATGGCAGCAGGCAATGGTGTATGCCCCCATAACCGCTTAATACTTCCTGGTAAGCGCCTGTATTAAAAAATCCCAAATACTGCACCTTGCGGGTCTTAGGCATAAACACGCTGTTCATGTGGGCTTCCTGGTTGTAGTAATCCTGCCCGTCGCAGGTGATACCGCCTAAATTCACACGCTCATATTCTGAATCCCAATTATTAACGGGCAACAGGATATATTTTTGATTCAATGCCCAAACATCAGGCAGGTTGGTGATGAATGAACCATCCAGCATCAGCCATCTTTCGCGGTCGTTCTGTTGTTTACGGCCCAATACTTTATATAAAATGCCCGAGGCTTCTGCTACAGTATATTTACCAAACTCAGTAATAATATCAGGTTCAATGGTGTCATGTTCGGCGCAAATCTCTTTTATACGGCTCACGATCTCATTGATCATGTATTCATAATCAAAATCAAATACCAGTGAATCTTTAAATGGCATACCGCCGCCAATATCCAGTGTATCCAGGTCGGGGTTTATCTTTTTAAACTTGCAGTACAGTGTTACGTACTTCTCCAGTTCGTTCCAATAATATGGTGTATCAGAGATACCCGAGTTGATAAAGAAATGTAGCAGTTTAACCTTGAAGTTTGGATTATCCTCGATCTTATTGTGGTAGAAATCGATGATATCCTCCATCCGCACACCCAAACGCGAGGTGTAGAATTGAGAATCCGGCTGCTCTTCTGCGGCTATCCTGATACCAAGGTTGCATGGGGTATCCATTTCAACCTCGTCGTCATATAAATTAAATTCTTCCTTATTATCCAGTACCGGGATGATGTTTTTAAACCCATCATGCAGCATATCAATAATATAGGTTTTGTATTGAAAGGTTTTAAAACCATTACATATTACCGTAACGTCCTTGTTTAATGCACCTTTTTTCTCCAGGGCATCTATCATCGGCATATCAAAAGCTGAAGATGTTTCCAGGTGGATCTCGTTTTTCAACGCCTCTTCAACAATGTGTTTAAAATGCGAGCTTTTGGTGCAATAGCAATATTTATAGGTACCGCGATAATTATTTTTTACAATAGCCTGCTGAAACAGCAACTTTGACTGTTGTATTTTTTTAGATATGATAGGCAGATAAGTAAAACGCAGTGGCGTACCATACGTTTCGATCATCTCCATTAGGTTAAGATCGTGAAAATATAATTCATCATCGATGATCTCAAAACCATCCTGGGGAAAGCCAACACTCAGATCAAGAAATTCCTGGTAACTCTGCATTCTTTAAAATTTTGCCAAAAATGTAATTTTAAAATGGAATATGTATACGGTAATGATGATTTTAAGCAATTTTCATAAAGATTTTACTTTGGTATCATATTAATCTTGATAATCTTATAAATCGTGTGGCAAATGTACCTCGGCTATCATGCAACGGGCACTGCCGCCGCCATTGTTTTCGATGGTATTGATATCGGCATATACCAATTTGCAATACTTTTCGAGGGCTGTTTTCTGATCATCTTTTAATGATTTGTAAGCATTTTGCGACATTACCAATAAGCTTTCTCCTGCTTTGTTTTTCAGTTCCAGCATATTGCCGGCAAATTGGTTCATTTGTGCAAAGGATATATTGACGATCTCCTTGTGTGTTAATTTGAGAACGCTTATTACGTCATTTTTCTCATGGTTTTCAGTAATGCTATCCAGGCAGATCACCGCGAATTTACTACCTATGCACATCAATACGTTGGTATGGTAGATGGCTTGGTACTGTTCATCATAGGCGTTAAAGCTAACTTCTTTATAACCAGCCTGTTCGCAAAACAGAACTAATACATCCCTGTCGGTACGGGGAGAGATACAGGCGTAAGCTATTTTATTCTCGCGATCGAGTATCATACTGCCCGTGCCTTCCAAAAATTTATGCTCGTGCTCAAAACGGCTGAGATCAATTATGCGATGTATCTTAAACTCATCCTCTAATTGCATGATGATATCTTCCCTGCGCTCCAGGCGACGATTCTCAGCCATCATAGGATACAGAAATACATTTCCATCCTGGTGAAAAGACACCCAGTTATTCGGGAAGATAGAATCGGGAGTATGTGGTTCAGGGGTATCGTCTATAACGATCACTTCAACATCGTTATCCCGCAGCACATTCACCAGGTTATCAAATTCTTTTAAGGCCTTGTCCTGCACCTGCTGCTGTTCAGCATTACGGTTTTGAAAAGCGTTGCTGCCGGCAGTCTGCTCGTTAAAGCCAAAATTTACCGGGCGGATCATTAATATGGTAGAGGTGGTTTGTGAATTAGTCATTGTGTCATAAGTCATTAAGTCATTTTAAATTTAGTCAACAAATCACTGCGCCATCATTATATAATGACTAATGACGCAATGACCAATGACTACAAAACCTTATCCCTAAAAAGCGGCATGCTCATACAATGGAAACCACCACGGGCACGTGAAAGTTCTGATGATGGCATCAGGATCAGGGTGTTTTTCATACTTTGCGGATCTAACTCATCATTTTCGAACTTTTGCAGCAGATCGGCAACTTTTATCACTTCAAAGCCCTTTTTCTTAAAGGCTTCCACTGTTTTATCATTGCGGTCGTAACCTAAAACCACGCCTTCTTTTACAGCCAGCAGGTTACAGGAGTCTGTCCATTGTTCACGGGCGTCATAAGGAAATGCGTTGTTACCCGAATAAATAAATTTGGTTTTTTTTCCGCTTTGCAGATCGTTCTCGCTGATATCGCTTAGCAAATCTTCTAAACTTTTAAATAAATGTGGTTTTGATTTCCCTTTTTCAAATTGTACGATCTCAGTTTTATCCTTCGATTTCTTTTCAGAGAACCACTTTACCACATTTGCTTCCTCAACGGTATCTTCCAAAGCCGAAAGTGAGCCCAGCATTACCCAAACATTGCGTTTTACCTGCGTAAAAATGGTATCAATGTGCATATAATCGCGTTTATGCGGTATTTTAACGATAGTCACCTTTTTAACCACATCATTGTCGAACAATAGCTTCATCGCCTCATTCGCCCCGCTTAATGAGGTACGCTCGCTGCAGCCGATCAATAAATGCTGCGGGCTTACCATCATCACATCACCACCTTCTAAAGTTGTTTTTTCATCCTGATCCTCGCCGGGGCGTAAAAAATGGTGTACGGTTTCCGGTATCTCCAGGATATTATCGCTGTAGTTAGCAAATAAGGGGTGATTGAAGAAAATATACCGCGCCAGCAAAGTCTCGCGTGAGCGTGCCTTTTTTGCAGGCTTATTGAGCAACATATAATTGTTGATGGCAATGCCTATATCTCTTGAAAAGATAAGGTTAGGTATAGGCGCAAATATCATCTCATCACTATTCAAGGAACCGGAGATGAATATTTTTGCCAACTCAACTGCGGCAGTATCGATCAGTTTTTGCTGTAATTTATAAGTGCAGCTTTCAATAGCACAAACAGAGGCCACCAGCTTTTTGCGGATATCGTCGTTAACTAAAATGTCAGCTAATAAGGTTTGGAGTTCAATTACTTTATCAGAGGCATGAAAATCCTTATTATCTGGTTTAAAAAACGAGCGGTCGTTTTCATCTGAATCAATGTCCTTCAGTTTGCCTTTTATCTTACCGGGATCAAGGAAGTACATTAGCAGTTTAACGTAATAATCATACTCGTTTTTTCGCATGGTATCCAGGTGCACAATATCTTCAAACAGCCAATCCTGGGCCTTTGAGGGTACTACTTTGCCCAGGCCACTGTCAGGGCTATGGATCAGCAAACAGCGTAAGTCGCCTATTTCGGATGTTACATCGATCTTAAAATCTTTATTCTTTTTTAGCATAAAAGGTTATAATCGGCACAAAGCTACTATTTAGAGTCAAGATTCAAGAATCAGGAACCAAGAGTAATGTTATCCAATTAGTGAATTGCAAGTCCAGTCTCTTTTCTTAACTCTTGATTCTTGAATCTTGGCTGTATTGACTAATTTTGCGCGATGGATTTTATTATACAAGCTGCCGTTAAAGCCGTTAAAGCCTTATATCAAACCGATCTGGATGCTGCTGACATTGGTTTGCAGCCAACACGCAAAGAATTTGAAGGGCAAATTACCATAGTCACTTTCCCGTTCACTAAATTTTCGCGCAAATCACCCGAACAAACCGGTAATGATATCGGAGAATTCCTGAAAAATGAGGTAAAAGAAATTTCCGGCTTTAATGTGATCAAAGGCTTCCTGAATATATCCTTATCCAATGCTTACTGGATAGATAAATTATACACCGAGGTATTACCGGATAGTTTTGCCGAATTTAAACCGAACGGCAAAAAGGTAATGGTGGAGTATTCATCACCAAATACTAATAAACCATTGCATTTGGGGCATGTGCGTAATAACCTGTTAGGCTATTCTGTTGCTGAGATATTAAAGGCTGACGGTTACGAGGTGATCAAATCAAACCTGGTTAACGACAGGGGCATACATATCTGTAAATCCATGCTGGCCTGGCAAAAGTTTGGTAACGGCGAAACACCTGAATCAACCGGGGAGAAGGGCGACCATTTGGTAGGCAAATACTATGTACTGTTTGATAAAGAATACAAAAAGCAGATAGATGAGCTAAAATCGATGGGGCAGACTGAAGAAGATGCCAAAAAGAACGCGCCGATGATCAAAGAGGCGCAGGAAATGCTTCAGAAATGGGAAGCCGGTGATGAAGATGTGATCAGCCTGTGGAAAACTATGAACCTGTGGGTTTATGATGGTTTTGGCAAAACCTATAAAGCTTTGGGGGTTGACTTCGACCAATATTACTATGAATCGAATACCTATTTATTAGGGAAGGATATTGTTGATGACGGGTTGGCAAAAGGTGTATTTTTCAGAAAAGATGACGGATCGGTTTGGATAGACCTGACCGGTGATGGCTTGGACGAAAAATTGGTGCTGCGTTCGGATGGTACATCGGTTTATATGACACAGGATCTGGGTACGGCCCAGTTAAAATATAACGACTACCACATGGATGAATCCATTTATACAGTAGGAAACGAGCAGGATTATCACTTTAAGGTGTTGTTCCTGATCCTGCAAAAAATGGGTAAGCAATGGGCAAAAGGATTATATCATTTGTCTTACGGTATGGGCGATTATAGCCGGGCTATAACCATCCGCAGCTAATGATATAGTTTCAGGGAACTGGGTTAATGCGAATATCAGGTCACGTTCTTCCGGTGCTAATTCTTTGATTTCTAACTTATTAGCCCCATTTACCTCTGTCCTGCTCAACACCGACCGGATGCGTGCGTGTGTGTATTGGATAAATGGCCCTGTATGCCCCTGGAAATCCACCGATTCATTAGGGTCAAATAGCAAACGCTTCTTCGGGTCAACTTTTAATAGAAAATATTTTAACGCGCCCATACCAATAGTGTGATACAGCTCCTGTTTTTCCTCATCGTTATATT